>Ga0247808_10000166_pt1 | contig 41033 bp, 75 predicted proteins | sample UWRJL089202R1_FD_179914 | JGI IMG/M metagenome (GOLD analysis project Ga0247808, IMG submission 179914) | Plant litter microbial communities from Arlington Agricultural Research Station in Wisconsin, United States - UWRJ-L089-202R-1 | ecosystem: Environmental > Terrestrial > Plant litter >...
CTTCCATAGTGTAAATTTACGATTTAACTTTTGTATAATGAAATTTAATTTAAAATAATTTTAACTGTATTTCTTTTGGCTTGTAACCGATACGCTCCCATCGTTGTTTTAGCTGATCGTGCATACCTAATTTACGGTAGACTAGGGCAACGTAATATTCCCGCTGGTGTATTCCATCAGTCATAGTTAATTTTGCTGTCTAGTACCAACGTAACCGTATCGTATGAACGTTTTTTGGTAAAGTAATGAGCGGATAAAATTTTGCCTACCTGGAAACCAGATATACCCAATCTTTGGGCGATTATTTTTAACGGCGTTCGGTTCACATAACGCTCCAGAACAAATGCAACCAATTTTTTATCGAGTGTCTTTTTCTTGATCCTGGATAGCTTTAGAAAATGCCTGTAGTTGTAAATCGTGTTTACCTGAAGCCCTAAAGCTTCACCCATTTCTTGATCGGTCTGTTTTAGCCAATTCTTTTGGATGTAAACTAAACTGTCTTTTCCTGCTTTCATTTTATCGTTTCGTTAATATAGTCCAACAATGCTTTGGGAGTCTCGAATTTCTCTGGCCGGATGGTAAGCAAGAATGCTTTTATTTCTTCTGAGGTCATAATTAATTGGTTAAAAGTTGATAAATGTATTCTCTGCACATCAAAACCCTGTCCTTAACCTTTTCAATCTGCTTAGGATCGTAATCAAATCTAAACGTTTTAATCCTCTCCTCATCTGGAATAGGAATAAATGTGTCTAATGTTGAATCACTGAACATCGCTAATTTACAGTGTTCGAATTGAGCTTGGGTGAAAACAATCTGCTCAGCTATTTTATACTTTTCTTCGTGGTCATCTTTCCAACGTGTAGCATCTTCTACCATGCGATCAGTAGCATCATTTAAAGTATGGCAAAGGACCAGGTTTTTAGCTGACCACAAACAACCGTAACCCTGTAACTGCCACCAATACCTTTTATCAAAAACATCTTCATACATAGGGAAGGTATCGAGGTCATAGGAAGCTTTATTATCGTAAACACTATCCAATCGTTCAACATGTAAATCGCATTCTCCCTCGATGTAAGCGTTTGATTTTCGTTCGGTATTCTTGTACACCATTCCGAGTTTAAGTTCGGTAGCCATGAGCGTAAAGCCATCTTCTTCAACCTCATTGCCCTTGATAACATATTTGTTTTTGAGTTCCTTGCGCCGGCCGTATTTAAAATTCTTCAACCACTGCTTACAATATGTTTTTGCACCAACCGGAAGCTCAACAATTTTTGACTTTTCGAATAGTTCTAAACGTTTTTTATTCTGAACATCGGTCAGTGGTTTACCTATTCCGTTAAACCTGTTGGTAAGTTCATTTAATTCTGCTTCCTGCTTTTCTGTCAATCCCATTTCGGCCATTATATCGATAATGGATGAGCAACGGATTTTGAAACTATCAGCTATTTCTCTAGGAGTAAGTGTTTTGCTTGCCATAGTGTTTTAGTGTTTTCGGTTAAACAATGTTGTTCAAGTTGATCCATTTCTTCAATCGTTGTGGCTTTTTCAATTAGCTTTTCAACTCTTTTTTCTTCTTTGGCCTTAGCTACATCGGTCAGCTTTTCATCTACAGAGAAGGCGTAAACATCTTTCCGGTTAAGCGATGAGCCAAATATTTCTCCGAAATGATCACAAGCATCTTTTATTGCAATTGTTTTGGCAATAGGCAAAGCCATCTTAACAGCTCCCTTGTTGATGTTGCTCATATCAATTTGCAGATTACCGCTATCTTTTTTAGTCTGCAATTCTTCCGCTCCTACACCATCATGGTACATCCATTGCTCAGTAATTGGATCCAAATAGTGAACACGAACTGTAACCTCAACGCTGTTTAAAAGCATTCCAGTTTTTACTACCTCAATTTTATATGATTTAAAGAACTTCCTCAAAAGAAACTCTACCTTATCAATGGGAAGGTATCTGTAACCGCTAATGAAGGGATGTACTTTAACCCATGCCGATGGAGGTTGTTGGTTTAGGTAGTGGTTAAATGCTTCCTGGTTAATCGCAAGCTCAGTATTTTTGTAAAGCTCTTGAATAGTCGGAAGCGAGTTGTTTATGCTTAATGCTGTACTCATAATCTTATGTTGTTATCGGTTAATGTTGGGTTAGAAGTTCAGGGTTTTGGTGAATGTTTCCGATTATTTCAAAATGTTTTCCTGTGCTGTCTTCAAGAAATGTTACATCAGTTGGCATACTTACCAAAGGATTCGTAAGGCAAAAAGCCCCTTCTATAAATTCTATCTTATATTTTTGAGGCTCCCAATTTTTACACTCTAAAATATCCCCTTCGTAAATTTGCCTTCCGCTCTTATCGTTTAATCCTATAAACTGTTCTCTGAATAATTGATTTAAGCCTTTAGGCTTTAACATCGGAGGATTATGAAATTCGGAATGACAAACTAATTCTCCCTCATCTTGATTATTATTCAGTTCGGATAAATCAACGTAGAAATATCCGTTGTTAAATGGAGTATTAAAATTTTCATATCCCAATAGATTTTTCGTTCCCTTTTCCCAAACTCTAAACTTAATCTCTCTGCTCATAAAAATAAAAATGGGTTTCGAAAGGTCGCACAACCAATCTAGCCCCAATGTTTTTAAGTTATTATTGTAGTGTGCGCTACTAAACTTCTAGTGTAAATATACGGGTTGTTAACCGGTAGTTTTGTAACAATTAGGTTAGGTAAACCACTGCCAATATCCCCATAACAAGCAGGAATATGTAAGCGTAAACATCTTGTTTCGCCCTAGACTTTCTACGGTCGAAGTATGCTTTTTGTGATTGCCAAGTCATAAAAATACGTGCATTACATTTTTAACTATTGAACTATCCTTAAGAAACATTTCGTAATTGAAATATACATTTCCTTTTTTCTGCAAAATAACTTCTCCTTTTTCAAGGTAATTCTGTTCAGGTAATACAAACGAGTGAAGCAACCCTTTTAATGGGTAGTATTCCCTTTCAAATTCTACAATAAGAATATCACCTTTTTTAATATCCTTAAACCTTGATTTAAGTGTTAATGGTATATAGTTGATCATACAAACAAAGGTTTAACGCCTACCCAAATAGCAAGCAGTAATAAAAAAACACAAAGCGCGATGAATACCCGATCTAGCAATATGTTGTGAACTTCTGGCTTAACCTCTACCGGCTTAGGCTGTTCTTTGAAACGATTGGCGAATGGGTTATTTTTCATTGTTCAGTTGTTTAATTAGTTCATCAGCTATTGCAATTCCACGCCTAACTGTTGTTTCTACATCGTGACCATTCATTGTTCCTCCAAACGAAACCATTGCTTTTGTAAATTCAATAGCCATGTGTTCTCTAATGCTCAATCCTTGATAAATAGTTTGGCCTAGTACTTCGCTACATACTGTAGTTATTGGTTCGTTTGGATTAGTCATTTTCAACCTCTCCTATCACTACTTCACGTTTCTTGTATTCCAGATTTTCCATAACGGATAAATAAGGCTTAACGTCTTTTTCAACCTCTGCCAATGTTTCAAAGCAACTGCTGAACATCGGGAATTTGTTTAGCTCGTATTGAGCGTAGTACCATGTTTTAGTTTCCATTTTATTTGGTTTAATTTCTTGAATATTATAAATTCCTTGTTTTGCAAATGGATAATTCATTATTTCAAATCTCTATTAGTTTCTTGCTGTGTATTTTTAGCTATGTGTTTGGATGGGTTTTTAAAGTTGTAGAACTCTGTTGAAAGTTTAACCCAGTTATCATCTAGGTATCTATTATCAAGTGGGTATTCTTCTTTAGATAACCAAAGATGCAATTCAATCATCGGATATTCAATTACTAAATTACCATTAAAGTCAAAGTACTGGACTTTACCTCTTATCTCGGCATTGTAGTCGAAATCGATTTGGTTAGTGCGCGAATTTTTCATGTTGTTGTTATTTGATGAAGCAATATTACGGAGTTAGTTTGATATATGCAAATTAAAAATACAAAAAAATAAAAATAAATTATTTTCAATTATTATTTGGTATTATAAATATTAGTTGTATATTTGAATAAGCAAAACGAAAAAAATTATGAAAACCATTTTAATCAACTACACAGAAGCAAGAGAATTAAAGTTAATAAGTATCAAACAAAACTTTGAGCGTCTTGGAGACAAGTTAGCAATATCTACCAAATACGATAGAGATACATTTATTGAATTTTTAGATAGCTTGTAATGAGAAATAAAGTTTATAGCCTTATTTATATAACTACTACATTTATAATTTTAGGGTTTCTATGTTGGATTACAGAAGGTAATAACTTTCCATTTAGAGGAAAACTAGCTATTATTATAGCTTTTGGTTTTCTTTGCATCGGGTATATTGTTTCTATAAAAATAAAAAATGATTAATAATAAATTAAAAGAAGTAAACCAAGATATTAACGATATTTTTAATCTATGTATCATTGATGAATCTAAAATATTCGACAACGATATTCGTGTTGTAACCTATAATTTAGGTGAGTGCGTTGAAATAATTGATCACGTATTAAGATATCACAAAGAAATAGTTTGCCTATCCGACATTTGGCACTCCGAAAGTCAAGAAGTAACATTAATATTTTCATTAAAATAACATGAAAAAAGAAAAATCAGTAGGCCGTCCTACAATCAAAAAAGATCCTAAACAAAAACAAATGAACGTTATGGTTTCTGGATTAACTCAGGAAAACGAAACATTTAAGCTACGTACCAAGTACATGAGCTTTAGCCAATATGTTAATAGTTTAATTGATAACGATATTAAGCCATGATCCTATTCCTCCTATCCGCATTAACAATCATGGTATTATCATTTGCATGGTTCTTGACCAAACTAAAAATTGAAGTATGAAAACACATTACGGAAGTTGCCAAAGAGCAAACGAAAGCGATAATCAAGATCATTGGAGCAAAACATCTTGTGGTTTAGAATATACTGAAAGCCCAATGACAGATAAACCAAAAGAAATAACCTGTAAGAGTTGCCTAAAGATTTATAATAAGCATTTGCAGATGTTTAAAGACAAACACAACCTTAATACTAGCCCTTCATTTGGAGGCATGGGTATGGGAACATTTTAACAATCAATTTTAGAAACACCAATTAACCTTACCTAACTAAAGAATATTATGAAAAGATTTGAATTTTTATATCGAATTAGAGAAACTGAAAGTTTTAATGCAGAAACGATTGAAGAGGCCTGTAAGATGTTTATCGATAAGCATAAAGGAGAAGATATTGATTTAGATTATGAAGTAGAGGATGAAACTGGTGAAATGATTGATATCAGCAGTATTTCAGCAACTAAGCACCTACTATAATGCAGATCACACACAAACAGAACATTTTGCATGGTTTCCAATGGTAGTTAATACTTGGAGACCAAAAGGGACTAAAGCCTTGATTTGGCTACAAAAATATAAGATTTTAAATGATGTTCCTTATAAGGTCAAATACAAATGGATTTCATATCTAGGATTTTTTAGCAAAGAACTATAAAAACAAAAACCCGCATCATTTAGTTACGGGTTTTTTAATTAAATTCCTAGATCAAACTCATCTTCGTACATTAGTTCCTCTTCCTGGAGACCAAAGTGCTTAAACAAATCCTTTGCCAGATCCTTTGCAAATCTGTTGATTGCCTTAGCTACCAATCCGGCAAGTAAAGCTCCAATGTAGCGTTTTAGTTTGCTAGCGATAAATTCCTCGAGCAGATCGATACGACGTCTTCTTTTTCTCATATAATTATTTTAAGATTGTCTAGCTATCATATAACAGGCGATACCACACATAACGATAATTATTAATGCAATACCAACCAATATCCATACACCATTATCAACTTTGTCCTCGTTTGGTCTGTACGGTTTATTTACTTTCATCTGTTGTGGTGTTTGCTGTTATGTTAACTTCTGCAGTAGTAGATCCCGGTAATAGTGGAGGCTTTGGCTTGGCATTAAGAACACCCCCAAAGTATAGTGCTAAAATAGTACTTGCCGATCCAGATATAAACCCAATGATCAAAGTAAGTATTTCGGTCTTATCGCCAAACCTTACGATTATATACCCGATCAATATCCAAACGGCTATGATTGAAATGTAAGCTATTCCGCTTCGTGTTCTCTGGTCGAGGTCGTGTTTTACTTCTTCTGCCATTATACTAATTGTATGTGTGGTAAATCCTTACTTTTTCTGGCATCTTTAATTTCCTTCATTACTTTCCCTATTATAATCATTTCTTCATGAGTAAAATTATCCATTCTCGCTACATTACAATCTTTACAACAAGGAACACAATTATCTACAGTATGCCCTTTTGTATTTAATATTCTATCAAAACCAGTAGGCGTATACCCACAATAAAAACAATTTGATTTAAAAACTTCTAAAATATGAACCCAAGTCATATCATTTTCAAAGCCTCTTTTCTGATCAAATTTTCTATAAGCACTAGCTAATTGTATTGCTCTTCCTTTTGGGGTTGAACAATAAAGCTTACCATTTTTATAATGCTTTAATTTTTCCTCTTCTGTAAAAAGCCTATATCTACTTGGTCTCGGATTATTAAAATTTCTTAATCTACTTCTATTGTTTTCACAAGACCTACATGTGTACATAAATCCAGAAGCCCTACTTTTATCTTTGTAAAAATTTATATGTAAAAGCTCTTTTTCTAACAAACACATACTACATTTTTGAAACTTTACAGTTAAATCCATAACCATAAATATACGAATAATTAGTGGGGCATCAAAAAAACTACCCCACTAATTGTATATGAGGAAGGTCTTTGAAACGCCAAACTCCCCCCCATTCAACTTTAATTCCTAAAGTCTTTGCAGTTGATAGGATATGATTTGCAATCGTTCTAAAGTTACTTTCGGTATTCCAATCCAATTGACCGTTTACATAAGGGCAAAAATCAATCGCATGACCGAAACCATCTGCTTTAATTTGATGATTAGATTTCGCCTTCACGCCGTCTGCATTGGTCACGATTGCCCCCTTAGTTGTTCTACCTTGAGCATATAACGCTTTTTGTTCTGCCGTAGTACGTACACCACTAATAACACTAAAATCAATAGGTGTATCTTTAATAGCTTCTTCGATAACCTTAACTAAATTCGGGTGTACTCCTTTTAATTTAGCTTTACTGTTTTCGCCTAATACTGCCATCACATAAAATATTTAAATTCGATCGCTGTTTCAATCATGAATAAACAAATAAGGATAATAACAAGCGCAACTACGCGTACCTTTTTATCCTCAATCAAATTGTTTCTTAGCTGATCCATATTCAAATATACAAATACTTTTAATTAATCATAGCAATGCTTATACGGGATATATCCATTTTATTAACAGCTATCAATTAAGATAGTATTTAAAAGCCTGTTAACCTCAGCCTAAATTATCAATTCCCACGGTGCCTGCCCTTGCAGATTGGAGGTAAGTTGTTTTGTTAATCCATTTCTGGATATCCCGACCATGTTGACGCATTTTAAAATCATTGCATGGATTTGTTCTAACAACCCGATAATAAAAACTTCCCGAATTTTTGTTTGACTTGCTTAACGGTCATGCAGTATTCTGTAAGTGGAGCTGCTATTTTAATAATGCTAAAATAAGAAATCCCACTCGAATAAACAAGCGGGATTTTCAAATATCTGATTTGAGTTCAGACGAACCGTTAAGCATCACAAATATAGTAAAGATTTTTACTTTCAATTGTAATATTTATAATACATTAAAAAAGTCCGCTACATTTCTGCAACGGACTAACCAAACTTACCCCATGAAAAGTGTTTTTATATTGCCGTGTGTAATCCGTAGATTAAAAAACCAATAGTAATTGCCATAGTTAATCCAACTACTAAATATGATATGATTTTTGCCGATCTTTCTGAAAGTGCCATAATTTTTATTGTTTAAGTATGATCAAATGTAATACTTAATGTAATATCTTGTATGTAACAATGATGATATATTACTTACCTTGTAAAGATTTAATTTGCTCTTTCATTATTACTTGCTCAATTCTGATCTGATTTTGTTCCTGTCGAATGTGGTTAAGCTCAACACCCAAAGTTTCCCACCGGATATCCTGTTTCTTTGTGTTTTCTATTTGAGTACCTCTAATCTCTGAAACATCATCACGTGTATTTGATACGGCGATACTTAATGTTGCCCATGCAATAGCTCCAAAAACGAAAGCTGCTACTATCTTTACTACGTCAACTAGTGTGAACGTGTTTTGCTTGATATCCATGCTAATAATCATATCGGATTGTTTAGGTTGCCACTAGAATAACAACTCCCAATTGTAAAGGTTTCTTCAAATAAATCATTTTTTGTTAAAGATAATAATTATGCACCCATTATTTTCATAAGTTTTGCAAAAGATTTTTCCAACAATAAAAACACAAATAAACCAAATCCGTAAATGATGATAATATTGTAGAATGTCTGGCTTGCAATTATCTGTAAATGAAAAACTACCGCCCTTACGATAAGTGATGAAATAAACCACCATAAAACCCTATGGTTTATCTTCTCCTGCATCACATACATTGTTGCCATTGCATAGATACAGATGAACCATATACTGGCATAGCTAAAATGAGTTATCAGATTTGAGATCACAATCGAATCGGTAATGTAAAGCTTACCTAGGCTCATTGTTGTCAAATGCCATATCCAATAAATTAGCAATGCAGTTCTCATCGTGTTGGTATGAAAACACATCGGCCGGCACTGCACTCATTGATACCACCAGGGATTGGCGGACAAGGGTTGCTTTCGCTACATTGCTGATCAGGATTTTCATCGTTCCATCCAATTTCCAGACTTTCGTTCATCCCGTTCTTTTTCATTGCCTTTGTGCAATAGATCTGATGCTTTATAATACCAGCATCGTCAATAATTCTTTTTCTTAGTAAAACTTTTACCATGATATTAAAATAAAAAGTGCCGTAAACATTTACGACTACGGCACTAAATTAATAATTTATTTTACAAATCTGATTTAACCCACCATTTATCTATCACCATTGAGGTTGAAGTTACCGCACTGCCAAACTGAACAGTAACGCTAAGCAGGTTGTCTATAGCAGTATTGGTTGATATAGCTCCCCTCACCAAGGATATGGGCGAACTCAGAGAAAGACCTGCAGTAGCGTTGTTCTGCGTAATCTGGCAGGCTACAATCTGTGAATTGTTAGCCCCATTGTTTGTGATTGTGCCATCGATAATGAAAGGAGAATTAGTTTGGCTGATCGTAATTCCAACATTGCTGACCAAAGTAACAACTTGATTACCGAATCTAACCCTTATTGTAACATTTGGCGTAACCAATAAAGAGGTTATCGAAGCATCAATCCTAAATGCTACCTCTTTGTATGTTGACATAGTATTTGCCTTGATTGTATCGGATAAGATTATGCTTTCGGTGGTTAGGTTTGCTAATGTGATACCTGGCGATAGTGACCTTATCTTTCCCACTGAGCTGATCGATCTTGTTTGAGAGAATGAACAGATTGAAATAACTGTCAATATTAATAAAAGTAAAGTTTTCTTCATAATGCTAAATTTTAGGGGAATATCTGCTCCCCAAGTTTACGTTTTTTTAGTTTACCGTGATTGAGCCTTGGCTCGACTGTAATACAAATTCAGTATTTGCAACTATACACACCAGAACGACACAGTTATATCTTGCCGTGCTAGCTATGAAGCCACTGGAACCAATTGTGGTATCTGTTGCTGCGTGGATCTGCTGCCCTGTTGATTGGGCTATCTTCCAACCTCCTGCTCCCTTTCCGTTAATGAAAATAACATCTCCTACGTTAGCCGTATTTGGTAGCGTATACACCGTTAGTGATGCGTTTTGGGGAATGTATCTCCCTACATTTGATAAGGTTGCTGAGGTGCCAGAGGTTTGGTAAACTACCGTTGAACTTGCAAATGCACTGAGTTCGCTGTATTTTACATTACCAGTAGAGGGATTGTAGGTGGTAATCCTGTCTTGGGAAAATGCGGAATAACCGATTGAAAATAATAGGAGTAAATAGAGTTTTTTCATTATGTTTTTAATTTATGTTGCGATTTAAAATACTTTCATATCCATTTATTACCCTAGTCATGTTCACTACTTTCGTCTCTGTCAATCCATAGCCTATGTGGGCGAATGCACATTCCTTGCTAGTGAACAGCCCTGAAAACTGGAAAAATAGAAATTCCTGATTGGAAGGAGGGGAATTATAACTACTGCCATTGCTTTCGCTGAGTTTTACCCCCCTGTGATATACCGAATGATTGTTACTTATCCTAGCCGATAAAGCAAGTCCAGTTGTTTCCGCTATAGGACCTGCAACATATCCATCAAAATTCGTAGTATTGTACAGGTTTGAAATCAGTAAACCGCTCACAAACCCATAATACATAGCTATTCTTCTTGTAGATGCGTTTGCGGGGTCATAGGCACCCATCTCCAAACCAGCCTCCGAAATATTAGTCCTACTATAGTAGCTCATAGAAAAGCTGGTAGGATCTATTGAATCGGTATTATAGAATGTATTGGCATAGCTTGACGAACCATTGGGCTTTATTCCCGTTGTAGAATGGACAAAGCCACCTCCCAAAAAAGAAAGCCTATACGCAACGTCCAGATCCCTTGGATCTTTTGCATTGAACTTGTGCTTGAATGCCGTTCCACCGATAAAAAGGTATATGGCTGCACAGTCGTTCCATACATCTATTGCTTTAAGATTTGAAATGGCATATACAATAGCATACATTTCCGTAGAGGTCAACCTACCCGAAGGATCTTCATTCATTGCATTTATCAGGTTCTTTGCATCCTGATCTGCTGTGTAAACTACCGTACTGCCAACAAATTTGATTCCCCCCTGTAGCTGTGCCACAGAGGTTAAAGGAAATAGAAATAGTAAATATAATAATATCTTTTTCATTAGTTTATTGCTCTATATGTTGTTGCGCCTGCCGATATTGTAGTCCACCCCCATTGTGATGTCAAAGAAGCTGTTGATGATCCGTTTATATTCACAGCCCCACTGATTGTAACCGTATTCCCACTTCCATCAACACGAACTATTTTTAAGTTAAGTCCATTCATGTTTGCCAAGTTAGGCAACGTTATGGTTACATTCCCTGCTGTTGCATCAACATCTAATGTAAGCCATCCATTAGATCCAAAATCAGATGCGAGAACCGTATAGTTTGCCGTCTTTGACAGATATCCCTCAGAAAGCCTATCTACAATTGTAACGCCTCCTATATTGCCCGAATTATCTGTAGTTAAACCTCTATTGCCTCCGCCTGCCAATGCACTTAGGATAGGGTTGCTTGAAAATGTCTTAACCCCTGCTATAGTCTCGTTACCCGTTGTATGTACAACCAGAGCGTCTTTAGCCTGTACGTATGCCGTTGTTGCCAAATTTGTGGAATTATCTATGGCAGATGGAGTCGGAGCTGTAGGGGTTCCAGTGAATGTAGGAGATGCGATGTTGGCCTTTAATGCCAAGTCAGATGTATACACGCCATTAGTGACCGTTGCTGCATTCCCCGTAATATCTACAACCTTTCCCCCTGTTGCATTCAATAATGCATTAGAAGAGCCCATATTGGTCGCTAGGATAGTCTCTGGGGAACCACCAAATATCTTTAGCGCATCCGAAACTGTAGACGTAGCCGAGTTTCCAGTAGTGTTTGCACCTATTGTCTGACCACTTGCTACATCTGGTATTACTCCAGAGCCGTTTCTTTTAACAATCTGGTTAGCGCCAGATCCACTGTTCAACGTCAGTACGGGGGTTGTTGTTCCCGTAGCCACACTTATATCGCCATTGGCGCTAGAAACACTGGTAACTGTTCCGCTTCCTCCACCTCCCCCGATCGGAACTCCGTTAATCTTGTATTGTGCGCCCGCAGCAATATCAACGTCTCCATTTGCTGAAAAACTTACAACGCTTTCACCTCCTGAATAAAATCCCAACTTTCCTATGGTTCTTCCATTTTCAATATTCCAGTTAATTCCCCCCGATCTACCGTCTGATAAAGACACTAGCGGAAATCCAATTGTTCCGCTATTTGTTATACCCATCGTAGGAAAAGAATTAACTGTACTTATAGCAATATTCTTATCTGTGCTGTTCCCCCCATTAGTAGCCGTCTGCAGATTATAATTTGAATACGGCACATAACCGCTCAAATCTGGTACCGGTGGAAAGATGGAGGATTCGCCAACCAATAAAGTTGCTATTGCCACCTGTGTACCAGATATCGAAGGCATTATCGCAATAGCTGATTGAGCACCACCTACCGTATCTATTACACTTGATGTGTTTCCCACTACTACAATGTAACGTTGTTTGCCAGTTCCGCTCAATGGAATATTATTGAACACGGTAGAAGTACTTTTTGTATAGATAACAGAATTTTTTCTATATGAACCAGAACTTATTGTGAGGTCATCGCCAACCAATGAAGGAGTAAGTCCTGAAACCTGCCCATCTGTAGCTAAAGCTAAATTATTTCTAATCCACCATTCAGAACGAGAATAAAGATAAATTCCGGCAACTGTTCCGGGTGAACGGTAAGAGGTATCAGTTCCAACGATCTTACGCTGTAGGGAACCATTGCCAAAAGTTACAAAAGTTTGTGCGCTAACACCTATAGAAGAAAGCAACAATAACGATAATAATTTTAATTTCATATTTTATGAATTATTAAATATTCTTAAAGGAGAAACATAGCCACCAATTGGCCTTGCGTATGGGTTGTCATTTGGACCCGGCATTAAAGGGGCATATGCAAAATCTACTCCATCCAATAATGGTAGTGTATTTGATCCAGACTGTATGATGTTTACAAGTAAAGTAGATGTAGGCATTCTTAACGACTGACCATAGATTAAAATATTAGATCCGCTACCAAAATCAATATCCAATGAAACTACTGCATTTGAAGCTGATGTATAATCTGTTTTCAACCCTGTTAAGTTCTGTATAATTACCCCAACATCATAGATCACTACCGAGTTTGTACTGTCTGTTGAACCACCTGCACCAATCGCAGTAACCTTGTATGTCCCCGCATCTGTTGATCCAAAATTAGCGATTGTTAACGTAGATGTTGTTTCTCCTGAAATAGCAACTCCATTTTTATACCACTGATAACTGGTAGTATCACTTGCGGTAGCCGATAAGGTCATTGTATATCCTTCGACTATTGTTAATGGGGTTGTTGGTTGTAAGCTAAATACTGGAGCTGGTGGTGTAGGTATTGGTGCAATGTAAGTGCCCATCGTATAAACCGTAATGTTCATCGATGGTAATGCGCCAGGATCATTTGGGTTTAAAAAGCCTGTAATGTTGCTATTTGCAAAGTCATAATTGGCATTTATCTGTTCGCTAGATGAAGCGTAATCGATACGCACTGGTAATAATATCCGTCCTGCGCTTAATGAAAATGGCAGATAAGCACCGCCAAAACCATCAAGTATCAAATCGTTTTCAGTAAATTGTTGGCCTAGTCCACCGCCAACAATAGCCATTACGGTTGCAAGATCCGGAATACTTTGTGGATCTGTAAAACTTCTTGCGCTATTATACCTTATTTCATCTTCTACACTTATAAAACCGCCTCCGATTGCCCTTAGTACGGTAATACGTATCAGATCATATATCGCTTCACGTATTGCCATTAGTCAACCAATTTAAATATGTAAAGTGAAATAACTGATTTAGGTGTAACATCGAAAAGATCACCGTCTCCCATGTTATCTGTTTTCCCTAATGTTGCTGCACTTGCGCCTTTTCTTGCCTCATAAGCTAAATCTCCACCACCTGTTCCTGCCCTTGCAACCCTTGTGTTTGAAGCAACTGTATCACCCGGACTTGCGTTAACATCAGCACTCATCGTAAACAAGGCTTCAGCAGGTAACGCCGATCTAGGTATCAGCTTTTGGTTTGTGCCAATGATAGTTCCTAAAGTAGCGTAGTTTGAAATGATATCTGCTGTTTTAATCTGTTGGAAATAAGCATTATCAGCGTCTATAGTTCCATTAGTACCAAGAATACACCACTTAGTCCATTTTGTATTAGCCTTACCTAAACCAGTTGACATATCCCAGTTCAGTAGGAAATCGCCTGGACTTGGTTCAAGCCAATTTATGATAGCTCCAGCACCTAATTCTGTTGATGCACCTCCACCACCACTAATTGGAATCGGCAAAGCGTCAAGCTGTTTCCAGATTAACCAGATAGAAACATTATCTCCTGATTGAATACCCGAAATATAAACAGTTGTAGATGTAAGAAACAGCCAATTTAACTGTAATGAGTTGGCCGTTTGGTTAAGTACAATAGTTCCAATTTCGCTACCGTTTGGCGTTGTTCCAAAATTAAGCGTAATTGGGTTGTTTGATATTCGATAAATCGCAATCGCTTCGAGCAAAGAATTAAAGGTAAACAAACCTGTTACATTAAAATCTGCTCCCGAATTTAAATAAGGTGTAACCACTTGATTAGGTGTATAAGTCTGATTGGGTAAATTCCCTGCTGTTACAAATCTAAGAAAATTATTGGTAACGGGTTCTATATCTATCGAGCCACCAATAAAATTATTATCGGTATTGTTTTCTACTTCAAATTCAGAATCCTGTATCGGTTGATAAGGCACTCCATCGATTGAAATCTGATCACATTGGGTAATTATGTTTACCTTATCAAGAAACTTATTTGGAACTCCCCATTTGTAGCCAATCTTCAAAGAGAATTGACGGTATGCAATAGAATTAAGTTGGGTTAGGTTTCGTATCTGATCATTGTAAACATCCCTATCGTTCTTTGGCTTATAATCGCCAATCCATCCCTCAACACGGTAATTAAATTCAAATCCTGTATCGAAAACAACTGAATAATCATTTGTAGAATTTTTGTAGGTAAATAAAACCGTATTAGGCCATTCATCGGCTACATCAATTGCTTCTGCTTCAAATTGATCCTGTTGGATTACGAACCTACCAACACCTAATGTAGTGAAAGGATATGATATCTCGTAAATTCCATATGTTGGATAGTCTGGAAGCGTAATTGCACTTAAAACCCATGGAACGGTATCGGCAATTGACTGATCTAGATTGTAGATAACCAGATCATTTACCGGTGCTTCTGCAATTAATTGAAGCTTAAGTGTGTCTGACAGTTGCCATTTTTGGAAGTAGCATTGTTTAGTCTGCCAATCCTCTAACTGCGCCCCTGCAAAATTACCGTCAAATCCATTGTTAATATTTGCTGTATCAACAAAGCATAACGGCAATAGCAATGCGGGTGTCATTATCATGTACGCAAGGTAAAGAAAATATTACAAAGGATAAAAAATATATTTTGTAGATTGCAGTTCATTTAAACTCAACTTAAAAATGAAACAGAAATATTTATGCTCCACGTCTGGAGGTGAAACATCGGCCACAATGGCAAAGCTGATTAAAGACAGAAATAATCTTAAGCCCGTATTAGTTTTTAATAGCAAAGGAAAACCTCTTTACACCAAGTATGTAAACGATGAAATGGAGGTTATATTTGTTTTCGCAAACATGTCAAGAGAGGATAACCGAACCTTAAAATTTGTTTACAACTTAAAAGTTTATTGGGGAATATCTTGCGTTTGGGTAGAGGCAAACGTGCAAGAGGGACGGGTCGGTACTAAACATAAATTAGTGACTTATCAAACGTGCAAGAGGGACGGGTCGGTACTAAACATAAATTAGTGACTTATCAAACGTGCAAGAGGGACGGGTCGGTACTAAACATAAATTAGTGACTTATCAAACGTGCAAGAGGGACGGGTCGGTTTTCGAGGGTATAATTTCAAAATACGGGATACCTAATAAAATTTATATCCATTGTACGAGAGAGGGTAAAAAAGCACCAATTGACAGTTTTGCTAAATCTATTGGGTGGGATGATTTTATAACAATAATAGGATATCGCGCCGATGAACCAAAAAGAGTAAATTTGATCAATGCTAAAAAATCTAAGCAATGGTATCCTTTATTTGAGTGGGGAATTGTAAAAGCAGATATTAAAAACTTCTGGTCTAAACAAAAATTCAAATTAGGGTTGTTAGAATTTGAGGGAAATTGCAGATTATGCTATAAAAAATCAAAACGAAAACTTTTAACCCAAATAATTACTGATCCAAATTCTGTTGAATGGATTAAGGAAATGGAAAATAAGTACAGATTTTTTCAGAAAAAAGGTAGAGATATTTCTAGTTTTCCAAAAGAGGGAATAATGTTTTTTAGGGAAAATGAAAGCATTAACGATTTGATAGAAGAAAGCAAAGAGCCTTTTGATAAATGGGTTGAACCTATAAAATCTACAATGAGTTTATTTGATATTGAATTAGATGAACAAGACGGATGCGAAGAAAGTTGTGAGCCATTCCAAATAGTTTAGTTGAGTTTACTATTCTGGATTAAAGCCGATACATATTAATTTATGGTCGGCTTTTTTACGGCAATAAACTAAAATCAGTTGCCAACAATTTCAAAGTCTGTTCTGTATTTCCCGCCAAATCAACTGGTAATTCCAAAATATAACCGCTTGCAATCGTTCCATTGTATTCAAATGTTACGTAACCGAATGGATTGCTATCTATCAACTGCATTGCGTTTCGTGGTAGTTTGCAGGTAATATTGAAAATGTAAGGTTGAAAATATTTACCAGTTAAATCAGAAACACGTATCGGTTTATCCTCATCTACAACCTGACCATTATTGACAACTACTATATTTGCGTTCTTTTCTGCGCTTCCAAATTCAATGAAGCGGGGATTTAACCTGTCCAATATCGAACGGAAAAAGCCTGAATGGTTTAATAGATTATGCTTAGGAGAAAGTAAAAGGTTGTATGCAGACAACGGAAAAGTTAACCCCGTAACGCCTGATAACTGAATTCCCAATATTGGCGTAAAATTACCATCTCCATTAATCGGGTTGCAATCGATCATAAACGTATCGTTATCACTTTTATTATCTGAAGTAGCTGTTTTACTGATATTGAATTGAACCCTTAGCTGCTCGATGCCGTATTGATCGGCACGAACCGGACTAACCATATTGATCTCTTTCTGTAAGGCCGTAATTGGTAAACCCCAAACCTGTCCGCTATTGTATTCCTCACGGCCATCATAAGCATCCGTATTACCATCATCATACCCAATCTTCAATGAATTGCCCAAAAGTTCTTCAGCATTATCTTGAGAAAAGTCTTTTATACTTCCAACATCCATAATCTGGATATTTCGGAAAAAAGAATAGGTTTCTTCTAATTTGAATTTACCGCTATCAGTACCCAATCCAACATCGTTTATCGCGTAGAAACATTGGTATAAATCCTTCAATGAAATCTTAATCTTTGCATCAGCTATTTCACGGACTGCAGAACCAGATGTAAAAATTAGGTCTTTACGGATTGTCTTTAAAAATACGCTATCGAATACGGTTGATGGGCTAACCCTTGTCAATGCACGCCTCATCAGATCAAATGATCGTATACCTTTACAGTTGGACGGATCGCTAACGCTTGCGTAGCTAACCCTAACTTCTCCCTCTGAAACACTTAGATAGGGAATACTGGGCGATTGATCTGACCTTGAATAGATATAAAGTCCTTCGCCCTGTTTCATCGCGTATGTAAAATCGAATGATACATCAAATATTAATGGCGTTGTAGTTTGGCTTGTACCTACAAATAATTGTTTAACAGGATTATATCCTACGCCTAAAGTTGAGCAAATTAAAAGTTCGCAAATACGGCTAAAGCCCACAAGTCTTGGGTATATAAATCCCTGCATTCTGCCTCTAATCCTTACTGTTTGTCCCCCCACCCTATCACATCTAACGAAATAATCACCTCCAAAGTTATCTGTATCAGCAGCATTTCTCTGAGCTGTATTTACAGCAGAAAGAAAACCAGATCCAAAACCGTTTGTAGTTAAGTCTGTACCAATTACGAAACGCTTTGCACTGTTGAGTGAAGTTGTGTCTACATATTTTGTTATCCAGATACTTTCCTCTTTAAACTGAACGCCTGGCAATACGATATTTACAACATCAGGTCCAACCAGATCAAATTCATATACAATACCCTCTTTAGCCTTTATATCTTTGCCTATGCCAGTTTCCAAAAGCATGATGTTTACTGCTTTGCCAACCGGATTATATTTACTAAAGTCAAGGTCTGATCTGAATATGGTTTCGTAGTCCCATAATGATTTACGCTGTTCAACCTCTAACCTTACGCCTGCTTCGATGCCATATTTATCAAATGCAATCTTTAGTATCTGCGCTCCATCCTTAACGAACTGTAACGGCAAACTAAGCGATCTGATAATCCCGAAATAGGCCATATCCCTTTGGAACTTTCCTATAGTTTCCTTATCCCATCCAACTGGAGCAAATACAAGTTCTGTCCGTACATTGTCGAGTGTTAGGTAATACCGAAACTTATTGCCCATTAAATTCATTAGTTCCTTTTAAATAGTCTGTCTGTATAATTGTTTATTTTACTCATTCTTGCGGTTGTAGACCTAAATCCTCTTTCGGTAACTATTGTTGACTGCATTTTAATTTTTTGAACAGCCTTTACTTGTTGTTTTGAGCTATTTCTAATATCATCACGTAAACCTTGCAAATCCCAACTGTTACCAGCAACATCGTGCCTATCTGGTTTAGCCAATAATCGTTTTGTTTCTGGAGCAGATATAAACTTTGTACCCTTCCTAACAAATCCAATCTCTGGATTATCTTTTGTTAATGATGTTCTGCCATCAGGATCAATCCTTAATTCCTGTCCGTGACCATATTCCGCATAACCATCTTTAGCCATCGTACCGCCTTTCGCAAATTTAGGTATTGGTTGAGCTAAAACGGTAGCTGCCTGAATTGCACCCAAAGCAATGATTCCTGGGATTACAAAAGCCCCCAATACTCCTGTTTGAGCCAATGCCTTACTGATAGCAACGGCAGTATTAATTGCAATCTGGCCCAATGCGAATACTTTATCCGCAACCGCTTGTTTGCGTTTCTGTTCACGGATACGGGCATCAATAGCCAATTGAGCCTGTTCGCCCTGTGCCTGAATAATAGCGGTCTGATCCGCTTTTTCTTTTTCGGACAACATGCTTTCCGCAACATTCTCTAGCTGTAAGTCAGTTGCAGATTGCCTAGCTTCCTTTTCTTTTTCGAGGTTGGCAATATTTGTATCGAAAATCTGTGACGTTAATCCACGTGTAAAATCGAATACTCCCAAAGCAACCTCTTTAATGGCTTCTGCATTCTGTTTTTCGGCTTCTAAACGTTTTTTATTGCTCGCATCGATGCCCTGTAGTTCAGTATCTTTTGCCTTTAAAATCAGTGCTGACAAATCAGCTTGCTCTTTAGTAACATCTGCACCTTGCGCCTTTCTTACCTCAATAAGCTTTTGAGCCTGTTTAATCTGCTCATCTAATTCTTTAAGATTGTATTTACGGGTAATTTCAAGTCTGGCTAAATCTAATGCTTCCTGTGCCTTTTCAGAGTAATCGCCTTTTTTCTGATAGTTATTGATTAAAGCTGTTATCTCTTCATTACGCTGTTTTTCGATAACATTTAAAGTCTGTTGACCCTGAATTAAACGGATTCGCTCAGATTCACTAGCTTCGAAAAGAAGTATTTTTATAGTTTCTTCGCTTGATTTTTTGTTGGCCGTATCTTTTTTATTATTGTAATCGGCATCTACCTTTAGTTTCTCATCAGCAGTTAATTTTTTGCCCTTAATTTCCTTTTGTTGCTCTAGTCTTGCAATCTCATTTGATACATTGGTAAAGTTTCTAAGTGCATCTAGCCTTGTTTGTTGGCTGAAATTCTCATTTTTAAACTGATCCTCGTAAACCTTTTGGATATCCTTATTGGCATCAATCTGAATTTGTATCAGAGCAGCAGCATCTTTACGCGCCTGAATTGCGGGATCAACACCTTTTTTCTTTTTTTCTTCCTTAACATCCACCAACCCATTAAACCCATACTTTTTAGCTATATCAGCAGCCTGTTGTTGGAATTTACGGGCAATAGCCAACTGCTTTTCTTGCGACTGTTGACCATCTTTAATTCTCTGCTCATTTTCACGCTTTAAATCTTTGGTTAAAATCTTTCTTACAGCTTCGCCCTCTTTATCTCCTTTTATTACAAAGTCGGTTTGTTGCCTAATTAAACGCTGTTCATCTTCCTGCGCCTGTTGCGCTGCTTTTACAGCTTCCTGTGCTGCGTTACTTAGTGATAATTGAGCAGCAGCCTTTAGTAACGTAAATTGTATATAGGCATCTGCATTCTTATTCAGTGCGATTTCGGCTGCATCCAATGATTTAACTTTGCCGGTTGTTTGTCCTATGGTTTCGTTATACTGCTTAAGCACAACTTCTTTATCTATAAATCCTTTTCTAGCTAGGTCAATATTTATGCGTAGTTCGTTTACGTTTTTAACGGCATCGGCATAAGCACCGCCCTCTAATGATTTATTTAGATTTTCTTGCGTTGCCTGTGCCTGATTTGTTTTTTTGCTGAATAGATCTAAACCTTCTACTAATTTGGCAATACCTTCGTAAGCGACACCAAACAAACCAGCAATACCAATTCCAGGCAAGATCATTGCAAGCGTTCTTAAACCACTAAAAGCCCTTGTAAAGGCATTTCCGTAGTTACCAACATTTCTTTGTGATTTTCCTAAATTCTTTTCAAGTGTTAAAACCTGATCATTTAACTGAGGAATTGTTTTACTTAACCTTTGACCGAATGGACTTGCTCTTTCTTCTACCGTTAAAAGTGAATAAGTTTTTTGCAACCTAGCTAAAGCCAATTGACGCTGTTCCAAACTTCCTTTAACCGCATTTCCCTCTTTGGCTTGGGCAACTAGGTTTAATCGATCAATCTTAGCTAACTGATTGGCTTTTTCCTGCTCTAGGTTTGATAGCTTTTTTGCCTTTGTCGTTTGTTCGGTAACAACATTAGTTCTGCCTCTTGCGGTAGCTTCATTTGCCTGTGCCCCTGTAATCTGTGTGCTGTTGGCTAATTCTTGGGCTGATATTTCTGCTTCTTTCTGCGCTCTAGCTACCTCAACCGATTCAATCTGTTTGATACGGGCAATCTTGGCATTGTCTTTAGCAATCTGTTGCGCTTCAATAGCATCTTTTTTTGCCTGTCTTGCAGTTTCAGCATTGGCATCCTTTACCCTTTGTGCTTCTATTTTTTCCTCAATCTGTTGGGTACGCAAAAGGGACTGCTTCAATTTTTCTTGGGCAATAGCAGCAGCATCGGCACTTTTGGAAAAATCTCCCATGCCTTTTGACTTGGCCATTACATCATTTAAGGCTTTATAACCTACGATGTTATCCTGCAAAACCAAATAAGCCTTTTCAAGCTCTTCACGTGTTTTGATTACGCTATCGATCCCGACTTTGGAAACAATCTCTTTAACGTCAACTCCTGCCATTATACTTTTTGTTTAAGGGTTTTCTTTAGTGCAATATACTCCATGGTGGATATTTTACGGCTGTCAAACTGGAAATGTTCCCGCATTATTGCGAGTTCTTCCATATAATCCATTTCGGTTGCCTTTGCCTGTTCGACCTTGGCAATCGATTGGTATTCCTGCAAAACGGTTTCATATTGGATAACGTACGACTTCGCTTTGTTGGCCGTGGTTACCAAGTCTTGAGCAATAGTTTCATTGGTAAACGGTAGAAATACACCAGCCAACTTTTTTAACGTGTCTATGGTAATCTTAAATGGAGTAACATCTTCAACCCTGCTCAATAGGTTGATACATTCTTGAATTAGGTTAATTTTATTCCTTAAGACCTGTATTTCTTTGATCAGTTCGAAAATATGCGTCCCCTGTTGGTCTTGGCTTAATTCGGTGTACTCCATGAATATATCATCCCAAACCGCCTGCAAATCGGGTTTTAATCGCCATCCATCTTTATCTGAAAGCAATTGGTTCAAATCATCTTTAGTCAAGCACTTGATGAAGTTTAGCAATGGTAGTTCAGAACAGTTTGCGTATGTTTTACGGTAAAGGATATTCATATTTCGCCTGTAATTTTAATTGGGAAACCATATTCGTTTGATGGAAAATTAGATTCAATCCATACCATAGCAGACAACAATAATTCACAAATCATATTTCTACCATCTAATTCTTGCGTATTTTCATTCCAATAACAAGGTACACCATAAAATGTGGCGTAATGGGTGTATCTGCTTTTATCAATCATAGCGAAAATGTTACATCGGTAAATATACAATTTTTCAAATGTAGTTGTATATTTGTTCAGAGCGTTAATTTAGATAAGTGTCGGGGACGTGTTGAAATAGTACCTATGATCCGACACTTTCTTTTAAAATTAGATTATGATATATATTTTATCTGGAATAGTATTAGTAATACTTTCATTTGTTATTTACATTCTGTTCCACTGGTTAAGAATTTTGTTTTATCTCAAAAAACTATCGATCGGAGAAATCAGCAAAATTAATTGGGACTTAAGAGGTAAATACGAAAACCTATCAGCAAAAGAACGGTTTTACTTTGGGTGGATTTACATTAACCTAATCAAAATGTCAGAAAAAAGATTGCAGGAATTAATTGATAAAATTTAATATTATGACTTCACAAGAAAAAGCTAAGCATATTTTTGAAGCGCATTTAGAAGCTCAAAGATGCGATGAGAATGAGTCTGCAATTGAGGCGTCTTTGGTTACTGTCAATAGTATTATTGAAGCTATAAAAATTACAACTGATCATTTGGAATTAACAATCAATGAAGAACATGAAGTATCAAAAGATATTCAGTTTTGGAATGATGTTAAAAAACAAATACAATCATAACATTATTTGGTAGGTCGGCACCTGAAAGATTGTGCTGCCTACTTTGAAGAAAGATGTCAAGTGCTAAATGATTGAAAACCATAGCGAACTGAAAATTACGGCTTGATATTAGCCAATTGCATTAATTTGTGGTTGGCTTTTTTATGTGGCCTTAAGTCCCGTTTTCTGCTCGAGATATTCAACAACTTTTGGTCTTACTGCTTCGGTAGCGTAGTTGTATTTATTGTTTTCTGTTAATCCGAATATGTTCTTGCCGTCCCTAGCTTCCAACTTTGATGTTTTAGAATCAGTTGATCCAAATTCTAAAATATTACCTTCCAACCTGGCAAACATGTGACCTTGAAATGAACCGGTCACAAAGAAATCAGCACGGCCGTAGCCTACAAATGGATTTAACGATGCTTTGTACAGCGCATAACTACGTGACGAATATTCTCTCAAATCGCTACCGTCTGATTTAATTCCCTCAAAATATAGCTGTTCCTTATTCAGTTGAACCGCTTGGCTTCGTGTCTGGTCAATAGCCGAAACCGTTGCGCCCTCCATATCGAGGGATTTAAAAGCCAAATACATATCAGTCAAACCCATTGTATCAAAGATAATACAAAAAGTTATGGAGTTAAAAGTTATTTTTGAGATATGGAAGTTAAGGAAACTAAATTAGTTGAAGTAAGTAAAGAAGTTACGGTATCAATAGAATGTGATTGTTGCAAGACAAAACATTTTGGCAATACATTGCCTACCTCATGGCATTCGTTTACTCATGGACATGAAGATTGGGGGAATGATAGCTTTGAAAGTATCGAAACCTTTCATTGTTGCTCTGTGCATTGTTATTCAAGATTGCTTTCTATATCAGTTGAATACATGAAGGCTAATGATAATACTAAAACCTGTAAGATTGATGGCATGAGTTATGTATTCGCTAAACGTTTAACTGAGATATTAAGATGATTAACACCATGCAACAACTAGCATCCGACTTTGCTGAGGATATCAACACGCAACTTGAAATAAAGCTAAAGAATTGTTTAGAGAAAAACGGCTTTGAGTTTTTGGATTATAATCGCGTATTGGTTATAAACAAAGAACATTTCGATGATATGAATGAAATGTGGCTTGATGGCGTTTTAATCCTTAAATGGTCTAAGTTTAGTTTCAAACAGCATGCCGATAAATTGATTGGCAGTTTTGAATATTTGGAGGTATGATTAGAGTTAATTTCAACAAGCCAACATATATAAAATATTCAGATATTGAATTTGAATGTATGTTTTGTTTTCCTTTAGATATTGACTACATCAATGATAGATGGACTTCAATTATGATGGATGAAACATCCGATGGGATTTTTATTCATAATGGTAACATCCAATCAATAGAACACGTTAAACCAACTGATTTATGAGCAAGCAAAAAGAAGCGCTACATAAATTAGCTGAAGCATGGAATTTGTTCCAAAAGATACCTGTTAACGAAAAACACGTTTGCGATAATGATGAGTTTTGTAAAGCCATACATCAAGCTCAAAATATATTGATTGCCCAATTGTATATTAAAGAACATGGTAATAAATTTGACTTATGAGTAATCAACCTTCAAATTGGGATGCTATAGTAGCTGCCATTAATCAAATAAAAGAAAGTAAATTTACGGTATCAAAAGAGCAGTTTCTTGATGTACTAACTCAATTTGTTATGCAAGCTAGAGCAAAGTATATTGAAGAAAAGAAAGAAGAACCTACTAAAATTCATTTTCATACTCAATGGTTATCTGATAATGAGATTACAGATTTAACCCATATATGTGGAATGAATGTTTTTCATAATACGTGGATTGCTTATGGAGATATTGTACTTTCCAACTTCAAGCATTTAAACTTAGATATTAACCGATTATGATTACATCAAGAAAACAAACTTTGAACGACTTTAGGTTGATCAAAAAGAACTATGGTAGCTATACGGTTTACCTTGATTGTTGGCACATGTATTTTAGGAAAACCAAATGATAAAGTTGGATATTTTTCTACAAACCGAAATAGACGGTGATATTTACGTTAAATCAGACTTGTTGGATTTAATGAGATTACAAAAGCAATTGTTAATTGAAGAAGATTTGTTATGTACAATTGAAGATTGTGCTAACATTTGGTTAGGTTATTCAAATGATTTACAGGCATCATGGTTATTCTTTCCCAAAGATGATAAAGATATTATACCGATGATTAAAGGCAATAGTTATTTCGTTTCATTTTCTGACTATCTATAAACAATAAATCCCGCTATTTCTAACGGGATTTAAATTCTATTTCTTCTTTTTTGAATCTACCTTAATCGGTGGTGAAATATTATCGAACTCTTTTGACAGATTTATGTTTTCAAAACCAGGCACTTTAGAATAATGCTCAACAAAATTTTCCTTTCCGACTTCTACAGCCCAAACCTTGTTAAAGCTGTTCTTTCCGATTACTACGCTCATTAGGCAACGTAGATATCTTGGATTTCAAAACCAACAACTCCAGCAGCATCAAGTAATGTTACCGTGCTACCCCCAAATGTGCCTGCTCCAGATGACGCCAAAACAACGGTAAACGACTTCGTTGATGGTACTGCAGTAACCGAACTGATAACAATTGAAGTACCGCTACGGATAAACTCATACAAAGCAGGATCAGCCAACTGTGTTGAATACTGATCGTAAAGATTGATGCCTCCGCAACCTGTTGTTGCTCTAAATCCAAAAGTAGTTGTAGCACGTGGCGCAACCAATGATGGGATGATATTGTTTAATCCCGATAACTCTTGCAATTCTCCCAAGTCCAATGGAATTGAGCCCCCATTTTCGTTGAAATAGTTTGGCAAGAAATTCACACGGTAAGCATAAACAGTAATCGTTGCATCAGTTGCAATTTTAAGCTTATCAGTGAAGATGTAGTTTGCCGGAATACCTTTTAACGATGTACCAACTTTACGACCGAACAAACGACCATCTGCGTCAACAACAAAGAAGTAGTCGTTGTCGCTTTTGTTGAACGCTCTTAGCTTATCATTAAGGCATTTACCGCCTTTGATAAACTGTAAGGTCCAATCGTACATTCCCTCGTTAACTGGAACGTTAAACCCTGCGCCCAATGTTTGATAAGTCGTATCTGTTGAGTTATCAGTAACCAAAACCTGTTGAGGGTAAGGAAAGATACGATCAGCAAAAAGGTCAGCTTTGGTTGCTGCATCAAGTTTTGCCATTACCGTTGCGCTATCTACCATATTAGCCTCTGTAAGCTCGAATGATTTTGGCACACGGATAATAAACTGTGGCAATTTTGGATCAATGGCGCAATCTCCAAAACCTGTGTTTGCCCCATTATTATCGCAAATTGTTGTATTTAAAATGCTCATGTTAATAATTTTTTAAACTACCACAACACTAGGCGGGCAGTATGATGAATTAATTTTTAAATTTCTGAAAGTTATCTCTATTGCATCAAGTTTATCATTGAAAACCGCACCTTCTTTACCGTAAACGCCTTCACGTCCCCAAAAATAGTTCCGTTTAGCATCGTGCCTTAAATTTTCAGGGTTACCAACACCGACAAAAGTATTCTTTGTTAGCGAAATCTGTCTAAGCAAACTTTGATAAATCGGTGTCAATATCGGCTTGAAATTGAGCTCATCCCTTTGGTAAGCCTTGAAATTACTATCGGTACTGTTACAGATAGCAATCCTCAATTCCGGAATGTTACTGTAGATACCTGGAGCAGTTCCAAATTCTTCTTTTACATCAAGAAACAGACAGATTAAAGGGTATTTGTTAACGTTGGTATCGTTCAAGCTCATTTGGTTCAATGTTTCGATTATCTCGTAACCTGTACCGTACTGATAGTGAACACCCGTTAATTCATAGCCTTTCTCCGCATTCAAAGCCTGTAAAGTAGGTAGCATTTCTGCGCTTACCTTGGCAACGATCTCTGCAAATATGTCCTGAATGTATATCGGATTTGGTGAGGTCATAACTAAAAATCTAAAGTATTCTTGAACTGATAGATTTCTGAAATATGCCAACCGCATCCGAACCACCAATGACGCCAATAAACCCTGTTCCAATCTGGATAGTCTGTTGTTGAAAGGTCAAACAGCCTAGCCATTCCAACCATTTCGTTCCAACTTCTAACCATTTTTGCCATATTGTTTACTGGAGTTGCATTGTCTGTCTTTCCCTTTACTTCGCCTATTCCTGCCGTAGATGTTGCCTGATTAAGCATGTAGTAATAATATACGTAATCAATTATCATCGGCTTTAGGTCTGTTTCGTCACGAAGGGCAACCCATTTCGCTTTTAGCGGATCGATATCAGGCAAAGCCAAACCAGCAATAAACTCTGCATACAATGTAGCACCCAGCAATTCCAAAAGAAATTTCTTCTCGTACTTATTGATGAAATCTTGGACAGTAGTCGATACTCCGCCAACATTTGCAGGAACTTGTGCAATCGTATTCTCTCCCTTGAAATCACTAGGTATTACAATAGACATAACTTTTTATTTTATTGACGGTATAATAAGTACTTATTGTGGGTACTATTCTGCGTTCCGGTAGTAGTTGTAATGACGCGATAATTGTAACCCTGATTACTTGTAAAGTTTAGCCAATTTTCAGCAGTTGCATCTGTAATAGTGTAACTGTTCAATGTGTGCCAAACTTCACCAGACAATCCAGTAAGTTTGCTCTGAAGTACAATTGTTCCTGCTACAGTGCCACTATTTTTAGTGATCTGGTAATGGAAAGTAATTGCGCTTCTGCTTTTTGGTATTGTTACGTTAATCGTATCGGCAGCAGCATTCGCCATTACCTTGTTAACCGTTCCGATCTGGCCCTGAAAATCCTGAGCTTTTGTAAAGGCAGTCATACCGAGAACCAATGCAAGAATTAAAACTAGCCTTTTCATTATTCAGTAACCCCCGCAACTTCTTTAGCTTTTTTCATTTCAGCTTTTTCATCCAAATCAGTAACCTTTACATGTTTCGGATAGTTTTTAGCTAATTTATCAGCACCGCTAAAGTGCATGATTGTTTTTTCCCCTTTTTTGAACTTCTTGAAGTCCTGCAAGAACTCAACGTTTCTTGCATCCTCAATTCTACCCTTTGGCAAAACTGAGTCTTGGCTTAACGCCTGTTTGATATCTGACATCTTTATTTAATTTTAAGATAAATGATTAAATAACTGGAACTTCGATCAAGGTCTCAATGTTAGTCCATGTATCATAGATAACAGATCCTCTTGTATCGCTTGGGAAATAGGTAAGATAACGTCTCCAACCTCTGTAAGAAGTTTTATCTTCACGGAAATCTTCACCGTTCAAACCAGTTTCAATACCAGCGTTACCATATCTGAACATTTTAAATCCAGTATCGGCAGCCACCAATAAAAGGTGTGTAGAAGGAATATCATCAGCATCAACACCGATAACATGAACACCTGCAATCCAAAGTTCAGCGTTATTTGAAACGTAAACCAAAGAGTTATTCATGTATCTTTCATCTGTTGATTTAAGCGAAATAATCGCATACCAAACATCCCACGCAACAAACGCCATTCCAGCGATATACTTGCTTGTAGTGACCATTGAAGCAGCAGCAGCGATAATATCATCAATATATGTTGCGGCAATTACTTTTTCATCAAAAGCAGGTGTAACAACGTACTGCGAAGCGTTTGTAATGATACCATAAGGCTCTAATGCGTTTACAGCAGGATTACCACGTAATAAACCAGTATTAGCTACTTCATCCAATTGCTCTTTGAAATCTGTTTTGATCCAATTATCAAATGAAGGGATGTCCTGAAGCAAACAATCTTCGATGGTACCGAAAATAGCTAATTTCTTCGCATCAGCACGAACGGCTTTAATTCTGAATGAACGCTTAGGTTTAGCCTGTCCGCTTTCAATCCATGCCGCACCACCCGGATCGCCACTTGTTGGATTTGTATCGCCAATTTCAACCTTTTCTAAATAGATAAGGTATGGAACGTTGATAGTTCTGATAGGGAAGTAATCCAACATGATATTGGTTTTTCTCCTTGCAGCCATTAATCCTGGAAGAAGCATGTAGCCAGAAGCCATAACAGCAGTATCAGCACCCTCGCCTGTTACAAAAGTTTGTGGAATACCAAATGTTTCAGCCGCTTTTACCTCTTCGATTTCCAAAAAGTTGTTTTCCCTTTTGTTTTTCAAAGATTTTTCGGTGAAATTTTTAACATCCTCCATTTTGTACATCGGCCTAGCGCCGATTACTTTTGGATTCGCTTTATCTGCTTCATCAGCTGCTTTAACCTGTAGCTCTACCAATTGGTTGAACAATGCTTCATTCTTTTCGTTGATCGCTTTTAACTTAGCATCAACATCAGATGCCTTCATTGTAGAAAGCTCTGATTTTAGGGATTCAATATCAGCTTTTAATGCCGTTACCTCTTCCTGTTTTGCTGCTTCGCCCAACTTCTCAACAATAACATCTACGTTATCGGATAGGGTTTTGAAAGCATCTTCTTCGTTCGAACCACCGCCACCATTAGCATCAGCAGTACGATAAATAAATCTTTTTACCATTTTAAGTTTTTTAACTTGTTAGACATTTCTTTTAATTGTTTGCTATGAGTGTTTTTCAACGGCTCAACTTTATCATGAGTGTCTGCTGACGGCTCAATATTTTTAATTATGTTTCCTGTAATTGGATTACTACCAAAAGGAACTAAACTGCTTTCTCTTGAATTTTTAGCTTCTTTGATAATGAAGAAATAAGGAATATATTCAAAATCAGATGCATTTGCGATTTCATTTTTGTAGGCATCATAATTATCTTTTGCTTTTTTATCTTCTGGAGCATTACTGTCAAGTGCAAAATCAATTGATATGTACATCATCCTTACGCTTGCCTGTATTGCATCTCCGCTTTCTAGCCATTCTTTGGCCTCTTTGCTCATTACCTTGTCTTTTCTGAACTTATACACCAAAACCTGTGTGCTTCCAGCGTATGGCATTCCCAAAGAAGCGAATGTAACTTTAGCTACGAACATTTCGATATGCTCTTTTCTTACGATAGTATCTCTGATTGTTAGGCTATGGGTATCAACCAAATAGTTTTTGCCCTGTTGATCTGAAACTGATTTGTTCCAGATACCATTGATATGCAAATCATCATGGCTATCTAATATTCTTGTGGTATTTACGGCAATATAATAATAGTCTTTATCGACAGAAACGGCTTTATCAGCTACTTCCATCCTTATTTTATTTAAGGTCTTGCAAGAAACTGCCAAACCCTTATCAACAGACTTTTGCTCGATAGATTTTTTGAAATCAATGATCTGGTCTAAGTTTTCCTTAATATAGGAAATCATCAGCTCTTTTGAAGCAAACTCTTTCTGTTCCCCTAAAATAGATTTTAAAATCATTTTTTAATTTCTTTGCCTAAGTCCTCTAATTTTTTTTCGATAGCTTCTTTAGCTTTCTTGTCTTTTGTCGATACCTTGGCCTGTTTAAGCTGTTGCTCCGACTGTTTTTGTTGGTTGCACATAGTTCGCTGCTGTAAAATCAGTATCTAAAAATCTGTTTATTTCATCCAAAGGTACATTTAATTTTAAAAGCCTTTCCATTGTCAAAGCTTTTTTATCGCTTATCTCTGCTTTTTCCTTTTCAAATACCTGCATAAATGCAAGGTGATCCCATGAAAGGATAATTTTTTTGCCCTTATTATTATAATCAAAATAGTTGTTCAGCCCTGTACATAGCTTTTCGCCCTTTGGCTCCAGAACATAATCAACATAACCCCCTTTTGCTTTCTCCTGGTTTTCAAATGTAGATCCTTTTTCTGCAAACGCTTTCAATATTTCTTCTGGAATACCGAATACAGTGCCGATACGACTGAATTGTACACTTTCAATTTCACTAAGACCAATACCCTTAACGCTATCAATAAACCTTTTGATATCAATTGCCGACTTCATCGCATGAACCGGCTGATTGTTATTAGTTTTATTCTCGATATCCTCTTTTTCAGAGTTGAGCATAGGCGTTTTTGTAGTATCTTCAAACTTAGCCTGACCAGATACAACAAACTTACCTGCATAACGAATATTTATATTCTCGCTGTTCAAAGCTTCCTCAATATTTGAAACGACCTTGTAAAGCGCATCGATACGGGAAACATAACCAAACCATGAATTACCTACGTTAAGATCCTTTACCGAAATAACATCGCCAATTCTTAATGACTTAACAGTCCCGTCATTATAATGATAGGTTATTCTTTTATCAAAAATGTTTTTTACCTCTGCAACACTTTCCAATAACTTATCGAAATCATCAATAGAACTGTCAATTTCGACTTTCCAGTTATCCAAAACATACATCCGCAATAATGGGTTTTCGATAACTTTAGAAGTTCCCCAAACATTACCATTGCCCATCATATGGTTAAACATAAAACTCCACATCCAATCGGATTGGGTTTCAAATGGATTAGGTTGTTTGATAAATTTTAGGAAAGGATCATCTAAAATGTATTCTCCAGTAGCGACATCTACAACGTAGAATTTAGCCATTGAGAATAAATCACATTGCAAAGAGAAAACCCTAAGTAATGCAAAGTTCTTAAGGATTATTTCTAGCTTTTCTTTGGTTGCAGCATAATTATTGAACTGGATTAATCCGTCTATAACCTCACCCTTAAAAAAGAATTTGTTAGTACCAAAGAAGTTACCTACTAAAGATTTCCAGTTCATTGGGGTTAAAGATAACAATATATTTTTGATTGTAACAAATTTGATAATATTTACGATTTTATTATGCCTTCTGCTCTTAATCTTAAAGCAATATACCTTGCTGGATCTAAAAGGTGGTTATTATCTTCTTCTGGCTCATCCAGGACAGTACCAGAGCGATCAACCTTTCTTGAGTAGTTTTCTTGCTCATATTTTAAATCAACGCTATCAGATGTATAATAAACCTCCATATCGTTTAGGATATCAATACCATCCATAATTGATCCAGCAGGTTTTAATGCGCTTACTGCATACTCCCATCCCAAATCACGTAAAGCTAAAATCTTAGTTGTTCTATTATAATCGCAATCAATAGGTGCATCAAAAGGAATATTGAATTTTGAGAAAACATATTTTACAATACCAGTTTTTTCAGTTGCAAACTTACCAGCGTCATCAGCTTCAATCATGGATTGTTCGGTTGAAGAAAGCTTATCCCTCCATTGGTTTTCAGAAAGGTAATTTAGTTGCCTAAAATATAAAGCACCGTCATAGTATTTGCTTTCCAGAATACCCCATGGATCAACAGCACCCCAATCTACACCATAATGTACATGGCCTTTAATTTCAAGGTATCTCTCCAAATCAATTTCTTTAAATCTAAATATTCGGTTTGGTTTTTCAGCTTTTAAACCCAAGCCGTAAACCTGCCAATTAAAGCTATTAGCTGATCTTTTGGCTTCGTTTGCCCTACATCTTGCTAATTCTTTTATCTGTCTTTCGGTAAAGTTTAAAGGGTTTTCGATAAGGTCGTACTGTCTCGCTTCGCTTTCGGTCAATAATTTATTCTCTACAATGTCAGAATGAATAACCGGCTGATATCCTAGTATCTTTATTTTTTGCTCTTGAGGGCAAAATGGATTATCTTTAAAGGTTGATTTTAAAACTAAGCATCGTGGATCTTTTTTAATATCATCTATAAAGTGAGCTTGTTTTGGATTCCAATCTAATACAACGAAATCTTCACACCTCATATCAATCTGATCAAAAGTATCACGGCTGATTTTATAAGGCTCATTGAACCATGCAACATCGCCTTGATAACCATGAACTTTTAAAGCATCATCAGTACCGCAAATCTCAATATTGCTTTTCGTATGAAACCTATAAATTGATTTTGTTGAATGGTATTTTACAGAAGAATATCCTTCCATATCTGGATAGATTTTTTCCATATCATTACCAACTGTATCTCTGCAATCTTTAGCTGTGTCACGCCAAACTGAGCAGCGTTTTTTTCTATTACTCTTGCAGTAAAGATAAAAAGCCTGGATTAAAGAACGGGTTTTACTTGACCTGCTGCTACCTTCTAAAACAAGATATCGCCATTTTCTCGATCCATCTTCATTAAACTCATGGATAGCATCCCAAATCTGCTCATAAACAATGGTTGCATCCATTATTCATCGACTTCTTTTGGCCTTACGATATTAACCTGAATAGGCGTATTGTTTTCAAAACTTCCCTCTATTTCCTGTTTAGGTGCGCCATAAGCACTATCCATTATTGCTTTATAAGCATTGGTATCCCCTTTTGAAATAGCATTGATAATCTGAACGATTGTTGCAATTTCTTCAGCAGACATTTTTTGTTTAATCTCTGGATAAATAGTCTTTATTTTTTCGTAAACATCCTCTGGCAAAGACATTTGCATTTCAAGAACACGTTTTGCTATTGTGGATCTGCTAACTCCTGGAGGTCTTCCATTAGGGTTTCCGGATTGACCTTTAACAAATGGTTTTAAGTTTTCGTCGTTCACTGTTACCTCTCTGTTTTAAACCCAAATCTACGAATTATTTTTTAAAAACCTAATTGTCTCTTTGCTCAAAAAATTTCCTTAATGCATATCTGTAATGATAACCATTAAACCTTCTTTCTAATAAAATATCATTACACTTGGTCTGTTCCTGAAAATCTTTTATTATTTTAATTTGTTTCCTAAGATTAAGTTCGTGTTTAGGAACTCTTTTTATATGGTGTCTACTGCTCATTATTAACCTCTTTTTATTAAATTACCTTTTGAAGTATCTGGTTTTAAGTATTCCTTTTGGTTTAGCTCATCCTGTTCTTTAGATATCCCCAACTGTTCAAGGATGAATGAACGGTCTAAATAACGGCCTTACAAACTCCACCCTAACCATTGCTAGGAGGTGTTGGTAATGACCATGTGTTAATTTTCATCTTCATATAAATTATGATTAATGCAATATAGAATGGAGATTGTTTCTTTATGAATTTTATTCATATCAAAATTCTCATCAAGGAAATGTTTATCAAAAAGTTTTTTCTTTTTGGTTAGTGATAAGTTATACCACCAAAAAGCCTTGTCATATTCTTTTTCGTTTTCTTCCTCCTTGTGGCGTAAACTGTGGCCCGCGTCAAAAGATAGTGATGCAAGTTCTTTTCTACTACACGTATCCTTTTTAGCATATTCCCAAAACTCATCAAATACCTTTTTAGCAGAACCCTTAGGTTTAGGCTCGTTTAGTTCCTGGCATTTTTGGAAGCCTATTAAAAATCCCAACTGAATTGATGGATCATGTTCATGTTGCCTAGCCATTTCCTTAATTTCTTTCTCTGTTAAATCTTTCATAATTATTTTTCGTAAATCCATTTATATCCAGCTGAGCTATTTGATATTTTAGTTAAACAATTAGCAATACCACTAGCTGAAATACCCAAAAAACGTGATGCCTCAGAAGTGCTCCCCCAATGCTTAACAATGTTACTGTTCATATCTAATTGGATAATTTTCTTTGAGGTTTGATGTAGAGACCCAAACTTCCCTGTCTGTCTTTTTGATACCACTAAGGGGTTAGCTTTATGATAATCCTTTGAATTTTTAGACATTGTTTTTCTTTGGTAATCTGAAGTGTCGTATTTTCTGTGACACGATACGCAAAGCTCCATATAATTAGATATTTCCGTAGTGTATTTCATACCTTTAATCAAAGCCCACTCGGTAATTTTTACATTTTTACAATGGAGACAATTCCCAGTTTTTTTGTTATTCTTGTTTATGTGGTAATGAACTCTAGCATATTCATTAGAAGTAATTCCCTGCTTTTCAAACTCTCTTTTATTTTTAACTGAATTTTTCTCTGTTATCATGTTAGTTTGATTTAATGTTAAGTATGCTTTCTAATTGATCATCAGTTAATACTTCCGTATCTGGATAAAGAACCTCTGAAATAGCTCTAAATCTTAACCCTCTAATCGTTTTGTAGCTTTCATAAAGAATGCAGTCTTGAACCCAAAAATGATCATGATTAAAACTCTTTTCCATATCTATCAAGGTTTAAATTGAAGTTCCGTAAATACAGAATTGAAATAATAAATGTTCTGTAGTTGATGTAAAAATTGTATTTGAATATAGCAATCATCATCGTTGGTACAATAAGGCATAAATAACCATCTATCAGAAGATTGTTGTATTAAATGTTTATCATCGGCATAACTACCAGTTTCCTCCATATACTCAAACCTACACTTCAAAAGTATTTCTTCAGTCAATTGGATAGGCTTGATCATATTTATTTTTAATGGTTCTTGAGCAATATTTATAGATGTTTCACCAATACTGTAAACTTGCTGCCACATACTTGCATATATAACCCAATTACCAATCCTTAACTCTTCTGCTTTAATCATAACTTTTCTACTTCAAATTGTGGAATAATTGAATTTTTAATAACGTCTTTAGCAGTATAACTAACGTATTCATTTATTTTATACTTCTCATATTGATGTTGTATGCTTTCCAGAGTCCAAGTGTAATCATTACAGAATATATAATTCATTACGTGTTCCCAATCTATAACTTCATTAATCATCCCCAAACTTACAATTTTATCCATTAGCTTAATGTAACAATGATGATAGGTTAAACCGTTTCAAAATAGAATACGATGGGCTTTAGGGTCTCTTCGATTTGACCATAACGTTTAGCAAATTTATACTGAGTGCTATACAAGTTTAATGAGTTAACGAAATTGAATATCTTATTTCTAAACGCTTCTAATGGCTCTGATGATTTCATTATGTTACAGGAAGCGCAAGATGGCATGTAGTTTTCGATACATTCATTTTCTGGTCTTTCACATCCACCATTAATCCAATCCCTTACAATAGGTTCAAAATGGTCAACATGCCAACCTTTTGTAAGTTCACACCCACAATAGGCACATTTACCATTATACTTTTGGAATATTAATTGGCGTTCAGATTTCTTCATAACCTATTTTTTAAATTGTTTATTGCTTGTTAAACCAAAAACCAACATAGCAGCATCACGGCCATGCTCATTAGTTGAGTATTCGTAACCGGTTAATATTTTAAAAGTGTTTGCTTTTAATTTTGTCTTGTTATCTTTGGGAGCGACCAATTCAAAAGGAATATTATGGTCTGTTAAAAAATCTTCCCATATTTTACAGTCACGTTTTATTGATCCGGCACCCTGTAACTTTTCACGACCTCCAGTAAAAAACTTTCTTTTTCTTGCATCTTCAATCCTAACCAATTTAATTAATGGTTTCTTTATTAGAACATCAAGGAACACACGATGTATTGGCAATGAGCAAACATTTGAAAGTTTATTATTCGATTGATTAAAAATGGCATATCCCGTGTTCACGCCAGGATCTATTCCAATTATCAAAAAAGTTTCCGCTGCGGTTATTGTCATCTTATCAACTTTCTTTTCTAAGAACTTAAATTGTCCCGAGTTTTCAAGTATCTTATTAATTGCTTCCTTTTGCATGTTTCTGTTTTTTATACTGTAAATATTCAATCCACGATCGGACCGTAACTGTTAGGCGCTTTATCTTGTAGGTGTGCATTTTAGAATAGTTTGGTTTGAGATTGGTGCTGTTTAATCCATAATTGGGCATCAATAAAATGTTTTTCAGACTTTTCACAAGCAGTTAAATCAAAATTATAGTCAATACATGCTATTGCTATTGATCCACTACCTAAGTGTGTATCTAAAATTTTATCCCCTTCATTTGCATAAGTTTTTAAGATAAATTTATACAAGGGAACTGGTTTTTGTGTTGGATGGATTTTATCTGTATGGTTGTGTAGGTGTATTCCATAATCAAATACTTTTGCTGGCTTTTTTAAGCCCATACTCACCCATGCATATTCAGCAGATGCAAAATTATCAACAGTTTGTTTTTTATTCCAAATCAAGAAATATTCACTAGGTGGCATAACAAAATTATTAGCACCCCAAACTATCTGGTTTTTGCTAACTCTGAATAACTCATCCCAATATTCATTTGTTGGAGCTTCATTATTAAAATCAGCATTAGATTTAACTTTGTGTCTATCATTTTTTCCAATACCATTTCTAAACCTTTGTAAATTATAGGGCGGATCGACAATAGCTAAATCAAAATGATTATCAGCATATCTGGCCATTAAGTTAATGTTGTCTTCGTTGGTTATCGTTATCATTAAATTTTATATTCTTTTAATTTTTCTTCATTAATATACCAACCGTTCTTATAAAATATTATATCCCTTCTTACTAAAGCAGCGAATGAACTTCTACTACCCACTTCATTGGATATATATCCATTGCCTTGATTAGACTTGAGCTGTTTTATGAGCCAAATCATTCTATTTGTTAGTTTTTTATTTTTCATATTTTTACTTCTACTTTAACTAAAATATAACCATTTCTACTTAAATTGTTTACCAATACATTACCGCTAACCCAATTATTACCACTTTCAAAATTTAATGCGTCATTAAAAATAACGTTAAGCTCATTACTATTTGAACTGTAAATTTCTTCATTAAGTTCCTCTATTGTTTGTAATTTCATAATTTCACTTTAAAAACTGTTTTGCCTTTTCGTTGATTAAATTTTTACCGCTTCTATTTTTCCCTGTTCATCCCAAACTTTGATAGTTCGCCTTATAACAGTCTGATATTCGCCTTTTTCCGACTTGAACTCATCGTGTGTTGTGGTCAGGATATGTTCCAATTTCTGATCAGCGTTAAGCCTAAATGTATTGACTTCACTCTTTATCTCAGTACTCCCGATTAAACGCCATTTTAAGCCGTCCTGTTGAAACGTATTGTGCAAATACATACCATTTACCGAAATCATCTTAAGATTGCTCATAAGCCTGTTTCATTGCGTTTAACTCCTGTTCTACATTTGACAACCTATTGTTCAAATGCCTAAACCTTAATTTCAATGATTGAGCTTTGTTGTTAAGCCCCAACATATCTTCAAATATACCCAATAGTATTTTGATGCGCTCCTCTTGGTCTGTAACATTCTTGCTATCTGGATTGCGCTTTTTGGCTTTCAATAGCTCAGAATACATATCGGCCAATACACCGTTACCAATGCTTATTGCCAAATCATATTTATTTAAATCCTCGTAGAACAGATGAAAGGTATCTATTTCGGCTTTGTACTGTTCTGCTAGTGCTTTGTAGTCCATAATTAAAATGGTAATGCTGTACAATCGTATGTGTGAACTTTGTATTTCCAGTAGTGTATTCCGATTTGACGGTCTTTATCGTCATATTGTCCAACACGAATTGAACCATCAATATAAGATTTTCCTATTGATATTGTATTTCCACATGACGTGCATCTGTGAGGTATTCTAGCAACTCTTACTATCTCTCCTCTCTGTAGTTCTGAACTCATAATTAAAAAGGTAAATCTTCTTCAAATAAAATACATTCAGTTGGCATTAATTCCTTATCATGGAACTGCTCTGGATAATTATCCACCATTCCGTTTTTAATACATTTGAAAGGATATAACTCAATATTCTTTGCCGTACATTTAAAACCCTTAGATTTTTGCTCTCTGTCAAAAATATTTGTATAAGTTATTTCTATTTCTTCAAGGTGAACGCAACCGCTGCATTTTGATTGGTTCTTTGGATTTGAATAACAATTTTCCTCATGTTTAATCATGGCATGTTTGACCAACATTCTCTTTTTACAGAAGTCACATTGGTAAGTTGGTTTTTCAATTACTTTCATTTTGCGTATTCTCTTATAAATGAAATCATTTCTTCAACATCATCTAATCTATCATCCATTTCTGAACCATACTCGCAATCTGGATGCGCCATTAAGAATAATGAAATGCTATTTAACCTTTCGTTAAAAAATTCAATCTGTTCTTCGTTTAATTCTAGTTTCATAATTTTATTTTTAAAATGGTAAATCTTTTTCTGTTGGTTCGTTAAAGTGTTTGCTTGGTGTGAGTGCTGAGGGTATTATTTCTTGTGCCTTACAATGTTCAAAGGCGTAAAACTTCTCGCCGTTTATTTCTTCGTAGTACCTATTCTTCTGCCAATCAAAGAATGATGAAACTGCTCCTTTTTTAGCTGTGCCCTTTGGTTTTGCTTTTAGTATTTTAATTATAACCTCATTTTCCTGGAATGGAATGCCTGTAGAAGGGTTCATTGTTAATTCAACCTTACCGTTAATGCGATTATGTTCTGGCCTCCAGACACCAACAACGTTAAATGCCCTACGGCCCCATACCGCACCTCCAGCAAAACTGTTTAAGGTTGGTACTGCAGTACAATAAACATCTTGGCCGGTTATATCCTTTAGGACAATTGGCGGTAGGTCCTTGGCGTGAGTAACTATGTTATTATGCCAATTATTAACCTTTGCTTCTTGACGGTATTTTTTTAATGCCCACGCCAAATACTTATCTTCACGCCCTCCGTATTTTGTTAGGTCCTCTTCAAAATCATTGAAAGGATCTGCAGATGTTGTTTGCAATTTAATACCCAATTCTTTCTCAAGGCTTTTCCAATACGAAAAGAAACTTTCGATCGAGTGGTCCGTTTCATCTGCATCAATAAGATAGAAATGAGTATCAAGCCAGTTCATAGCGGTGTAAACTTCTTTTTCGGTAGCTGCGTAGGGATTAGATTTAAAAAAGGGTTTACGGATACACTTTGATACTAGCTCGCCTATTACATCCTCCATATTACCTATTTCTCCCTCTAACAATCCATGTTTCCACCCAAACCTTTCTGATTGATTAAACAACATTTCCAAATGAAACTCTGTTTTACCTGCTCCTGCGAAACCTAAATAATAAGTGCTATATCCCAACTTAAAACTTAAAAGCTCATCAAGCGTTTTAAATCCCGTATCAACACCCCTAGAAACTCCAGTCTCATAATGTTTCATTACCGATTCGGTATAATCCGAAATTCTTTTCTTTGCCATTATTTGAATAGGTTTTTATTGTTTGATTGGTCAACTGCTTTTTGATCTAATTTTTTAGGTTTATTGAAATCGTTCTTAAACCATCTTTTCAACCTTAGCTCAGTATCCCACGTTTTTTCGGTTTCCTGTTTAAACTTTGTATTTGATTTATTGGGTTCGGTCCAGTAATCGCAAAATTCTCTTATACCTTCCTTTCCATAGGTATCAATAAAAGGGATTAGTGATTGAGAAAACTTTAGTTTTCGTACATCTATACTATTAGTATTTAATATACTCTTATCTACTCTTATCTTATCTGTATCGCTTTGTATTACAATTGTATTAGATTTTGATACAATTGTATTTTTTTCTTTTAGCTTTTTCCATCTTTCTTGGACCGCTAATCTTCTTTTTTCCGACAAATCCAGCACCTCACTATTTTGCTCATCAAGAAATTTTATCCTTACAAATCCATCATTATCTATAAACATTATCTTTTTACCGATCAATATATGTAAATGTTCTTCATCAATTTCTATCTCAGCATCTTCTACGGTTAACATACATTCCTTGTTCCAGTAAAGGCAGCAAAGCCTAAGAAATCTGGCCTGTGTTACCTCTGGACACTTTTGTATTTTCCCCATCATCCAATCGGATATAACAAATTTAAACCATGTAAGCTTTTCCAAATTAACTTTTGTTAAATTTTAGTACATAAAAATTTTATTGGAGTATTCTCCTTAATTCATCAACGTGTTTTAAAGGTACGATGGTCGTGCCCTTAACCCATTGATTGACGAGCGCTCTAGTTACGCCCATCTTTTCTGCAATCCATGTTTGCTTTATTCCTTTTTCTTGAATAATGGACCTTAATGTTTTTGCTTCCATAGTGTAAATTTACGATTTAACTTTTGTATAATGAAATTTAATTTAAAATAATTTTAACTGTATTTCTTTTGGCTTGTAACCGATACGCTCCCATCGTTGTTTTAGCTGATCGTGCATACC
>Ga0247808_10000167_pt1 | contig 41022 bp, 34 predicted proteins | sample UWRJL089202R1_FD_179914 | JGI IMG/M metagenome (GOLD analysis project Ga0247808, IMG submission 179914) | Plant litter microbial communities from Arlington Agricultural Research Station in Wisconsin, United States - UWRJ-L089-202R-1 | ecosystem: Environmental > Terrestrial > Plant litter >...
GGTGCCGGGGAAGGAGTCCAGCAGGTCTTCCATGGCCGCGAGCATGTCGGTGTCCAGGTCGTTGGTGGGCTCGTCGAGGATGAGCACGTTCGGCTCGTCCAGCACGATCAGCAGCAACTGCAGGCGGCGCTTCTGACCACCGGAGAGGTCCTTGACCTGGGTGGAGAGCTGCGCGCTCATGAAGCCCATGCGTTCGAGCATCTGGCCGGGGGTGATCTCCTTGCCGCCGGCCATGTACGAGGTGCGCTGGCGGGCGATGACGTCGCTGACCCGGTCGTTGCGGATGTCGTCCAGCTCGAACAGCTGCTGGGTGAGCACGGCGACCTTGATGGTCTTGCCGCGCTTGACCTTGCCGGTGTCGGGCTGGAGGGTACCGGCAACGAGGTTGAGCAGGGTCGACTTGCCGGCGCCGTTGACACCGAGGATGCCGGTGCGCTCGCCCGGTGCGATCAGCCAGGTGATGTTGTTGAGCACGGTCTTCTCACCGAAGGTGACGCTGACGTCGACCAGGTCGACGACATCCTTGCCGAGGCGCTGCATGGCCATCGACTGCATCGACACGGTGTCGCGGGGCGGCGGCTCGTTCTCGATCAGTTCGTTGGCGGCGTCGATGCGGAACTTGGGCTTGGCGGTGCGGGCGGGGGCGCCGCGGCGGAGCCAGGCCAGTTCCTTCTTCATCAGGTTCTGGCGCTTGCCCTCCATCACGGCGCTCATCCGGTCGCGCTCGACGCGCTGCAGGATGTAGGCGGCATAGCCGCCCTCGAACGGTTCGATCAGACGGTCGTGCACCTCCCAGGTCATGTTGCAGACCTCGTCGAGGAACCACCGGTCGTGGGTGACGACCACGAGACCGCCGGAGTTCTGCGCCCAGCGGTTCTTGAGGTGCCCGGCCAGCCAGGCGATGCCCTCCACGTCGAGGTGGTTGGTGGGCTCGTCGAGGAAGACCACGTCGTGGTCGCCGATGAGCACCTGGGCGAGGGCCACCCGGCGGCGCTGGCCACCGGAGAGGTCGTCGACGAGGGTGTCCCAGGGGATGTCGCGCACGAGGCCCGCGATCACGTCGCGCACCTTCGAGTCGCCGGCCCAGACGTGCTCGTCGATGCCGCCGACGATGGTGTGGCCAACGGTCTGGCCGTCGACGAGGTCGTCGGACTGGTCGAGCACGCCGATGGTGACGCCGCGGCGGCGGGTCACCCGGCCTGAGTCGGGCTCCATGCGGCCGGCGAGCAGGCGCAGGAGGGTGGACTTGCCGTCGCCGTTACGGCCGACGATGCCAATGCGGTCACCCTCGTTCAGTCCGGCGGTGACGCTGTCGAAGATGACGCGGGTGGGAAATTCAAGGTGCAGGGACTCGGCCCCGAGCAAATGTGCCATAGGGTTCGAGCCTAGCCGTCGCAGCTGAGTGCCCCGACCGCCGATGCCGCTAGCTCGTCAGGATACGGGCGCCGTGCACGGGCCCGGTGGCGCGAACCACGTGCAGCCGGGCGGCGCTCAGCGCCACCTGCAGCTCGAGGCCCGCGTCGGCGTCGGGCACGAGGAACGCGACGGTGGGGCCGGATCCGGAAAGGATGCCCGCCAGCGCGCCGTTGGCCTCACCGAGCTCGAGCACCCGGCCCAGTCCCGGAGCAAGGTGCAGCGCCGGAGCCTGCAGGTCGTTGTGCATCGACTCGGCGAGCATGGCCGGGTCGCCCGCGCGCAGGGCCTGCAGCACGTCGGCGTCGACGGTGGGCTGCGCCTGGGCGGGGAAGATGTCCTGCGCGTGCCGGGTGCGGTGCCGGTCGAGTTCGCTGTACACCGAGGGGGTGGACATACCGAACTCGGCCAGGGCGAGTACCCAGTGGAACTGGCCCTTGGCCAGCGCCGGGCTCAGCTGGTCCCCTCGGCCCGTGCCGATCGCGGTGCCGCCCGTGAACGCGAACGGAACGTCGGCGCCCAGGGTCGCGGCGATCCTGAGCAGTTCGTCCTTGCCGAGGTCGGTCTTCCAGAGCGCATCACAGGCCAGCAGAGTGGCCGCCGCGTCCGCCGAACCGCCGCCCATGCCGCCGGCGATGGGCACGTTCTTGTCGATCTGAAGGTGCACGCCGCCGCGGAATCCGGTGGCCGTTGCCAGAGCGCGCGCCGCCTTGATCGCGAGGTTGCTGCCGTCCACGGCCAGGCCGGAGGTGTCGACGGAGCCGGTGAACTCGACGCTGAAATCGTCGGCCGCCCTGGCGCGCACATCTTCGTAGAGGGAGACGGCCTGGAACGCCGTGGCGAGATCGTGGTAGCCGTCGTCCATAACGGCCCCCACCTTGAGGAAGACGTTGATTTTGCCCGGTGCCCTCGCATGCACAACCGGTGAGGTCGCCGTGTTGGTCATGGAACTAACCTAGCCCAGCGGCGCGCGGCGCTCGGCGCACCCGCCCGTGCCGAGCCCGCTCAGGAGGAGGTCCAGGCCCGGGCGATGGTGAGGAAGTCGTCCACCGTGAGCTGTTCGCCACGTTCGGTGGGGTCGATCCCCGCGGCGGTGAGCACGGCCGTGGCCTGGGCCGAGTCGCCCAGCACCGTCGACAGCGACTGCCGCAGCATCTTCCGGCGCTGCTGGAACGCACCGTCGACGAGCGCGAACGTGGCCAGGCGCAGCTCCTCGGATTCGAGCTCCTCCGTGCGCCGCTCGAAGGCGATGAGGATGGAGTCGACGTTGGGGACCGGCCAGAACACCTGCCGGCTCACCTTGCCGGCCGTGCGGAACCGGCCGTACCAGGCGGCCTTCACACTGGGGCTGCCGTAGATCTTGGACCCAGGGGCGGCGGCGAGCCGTTCGCCCACCTCGGCCTGCACCATCACCACGCCGGCGCGGATGGACGGGAAGTGCTCGAGCAGGTGCAGCAGCACCGGAACCGACACGTTGTAGGGCAGGTTGGCGACGAGCCGGGTGGGCGCCCCCGGCAGCTCGGCGATCTTCAGCGCGTCGGCGCGGATGACGGTGAGCTGGGCGGCCGGCTGCATGAGCCGCACGGTGAGCGGCAGCTGCTCGGCGAGGCGGTCGTCGATCTCCACGGCCACGACCTCCGCGCCGGCCTCGAGGATGCCCAGGGTGAGCGAGCCGAGCCCCGGGCCGACCTCCACGACGGTCTCGCCGGGCTGCACGGCGGCGACCTTGACGATGCGTCGCACGGTGTTGCCGTCGATGACGAAGTTCTGGCCGAGCTTCTTGGTGGGGTTCACGCCGAGCATCTCGGCGAGGTCGCGGATCTCGGCCGGGCCGAGCAGCGTCGGTGCGGCCGGAGCGTGCGCCGGATCGTGGGCGGGTGTGGGGGCTGAGTCGGTCATGCGAGGCCTCCGGCCGGGCTGGTGCTGGGGTCTCGGCGTGTGTCGGTCAACACCACGGGTTCCGCATCCCAGCGGCCGTAGACGAGTTCGGTGTTCGAGGTGATCTGCGCGGCGAGCACCGAGACATCCGTGTGCAGATGCGCGGCCATGGCGCGCAGGGTGTGCGGCAGCAGGTACGGGGCGTTCGGCCGGCCGCGGTGCGGCGTGGGGGTGAGATACGGGGCGTCGGTCTCGACCAGGAGCAGGGCGCGCGGGGCCACGTCGAGCGCTTCGCGCAGGGTGGCGGCGTTCTTGAAGCTGACCGGCCCGGCGAACGACATATACCAGCCCTGGTCGGCGCAGAGCCGGGCCAGCTCGGCGCCGCCGGAAAAGCAGTGGAAGACGGTATGTGCGGGCGCGCCGACCCGCAGCAGGGTCTCCACGACCTCGTCGTGGGCGTCCCGGTCATGGATCTGCAGCGCCAGGCCGTGCCGCTTGGCGATCTCGATGTGGGCCTCGAAGGAGCGGAACTGCGCGGCCCGGCCCTCCGGGGCGGTCCGGAAGAAGTCCAGGCCGGTCTCGCCGATCGCGACCACCCGGGGCCGGGCGGCGAGCTCGTCGATCACGGCCAGGCCCTCGTCGAGAGTGCCGGCGGCTTCGAGCTCGGGCGCCTCGTTGGGGTGGATGGCGACGGCGGCGAGCATCCGCGGCTCACGGGAGGCCGTCTCGGCCGACCAGCGCGAGGTGGCCACGTCGGTGCCCACCTGGATCACACCGCGCACGCCCACGCTCGAGGCGAGGTCGAGCTGCTCGGCGACCGTCAGCGGGGTGAGGCCATCCGAGATTTCCAGATGGGTGTGGTTGTCGTAGACGCCCACGATGAGGGGCTCTGGGGCGGGCGGGTAGACCAGGTCGCGCCCGGTGCCCGCCTCTCGAGCCCGGATGTGGGTGGTTTCGGCGGGCTCGTTAGCCAACAGTGGCCTCGATACGCGGGAACAGGGCAGCGAGCGGCGACACGTGGGTGCCGCCGGTCCATTCCCAGGCCCGGTCGATGCGTGCGTCCTGCACGTCTCCGGCGCCGCCGAGGGCGCTCCACAGCGTGGCGGTGGCCTGCGGCGTCACCGGGGAGAGGAGCACAGCGAGGGTGCCGAGCCCCCGCACCACGGTGTGCAGCACGGTTTCGAGGCGTTCCCGGTCGTCGGGGTTCTTCGCCAGCGCCCACGGCTCCTGAACGGTGATGTACCCGTTGAGCTCGTCGACGAGTTCCCACACTGCAGCGAGGGCGTCGTGCAGGGCGAGCCTGTCGATGGCCTCGTTGGCGGCCTGGGTGACCCGGATGGCCGTGGCGTGGATGGCGGCATCCGCTTCCGTGGGCTCACCGCCGGCCGGGATCTCGCCGTCGCAGTAGCGCACGACCATGGCGATGACGCGGGAGGCCAGGTTGCCGAAGCCGTTCGCCAGCTCGGACTGGTAGCGGGCGGAGAGGTCCTCCCAGGAGAACGAACCGTCCTGGCCAAAGCTGATGGCGCGCATGAAGTAGTACCGGAACGTGTCGGAGCCGAACACGTCGGTGATCTGGTTCGGGGCGATGCCGGTGAGCTTGGACTTGCTCATCTTCTCGCCGCCCACCAGGAGCCAGCCGTGGCCGAACACCTGGGTGGGCACCGGGAGTCCTGCGGCCAGCAGCATGGCGGGCCAGATCACGGCGTGGAAGCGCAGGATGTCCTTGCCGACGATGTGCGTGGCCGGCCAGAGGCGGCTGAACTTCTCATCGTCCTGGCCGTAGCCGGCGGCGGTGATGTAGTTGAGCAGGGCGTCGAACCACACGTAGACCACGTGGCTGTCGTCCCAGGGCACCTTGATGCCCCAATCGAAGCTCGAGCGCGAGATCGACAGGTCGCTCAGGCCCTGCTTGACGAAGGAGATGACCTCGTTGCGGGCGGATTCGGGCTGGATGAAGGTGGGGTTGGCCTCGTAGAGGGCCAGCAGCTGGTCGGTGAAGGTGCTCATCCGGAAGAAGTAGTTCTTCTCGTGCAACAGCTCCACGGGGATGGAGTGGATGGCGCAGACCTGCTGGCCGGTGTACTCGCCGGTGCCGTCGACCAGGTCGCCGGGCTGCTTGTATTCCTCGCAGCCCACACAGTAGAAGCCCTCGTACTCACCCGTGTAGATGTGGCCGGCGTCGAAGAGGTGCTGCAGGAACTTCTGCGCGTTCACCTCGTGGCGCTCGTCGGTGGTGCGGATGAAGTCGTCGTTACGGATGTCGACGGTCTCCAGCAGCGGCTTCCACGCGGTCTCCACCAGACGGTCGGCCCACTGCTTGGGCGTGACGCCGTTGGCGGTGGCGGTACGCAGGATCTTCTGGCCGTGCTCGTCGGTGCCGGTGAGCAGCCAGGTGTCCTCCCCCCGCTGGCGGTGCCAGCGCGCGAGAACGTCCGCCGCCACCTCCGTGTAGGCGTGCCCGATGTGCGGGACATCATTCACATAGAAAATAGGCGTGGTGATGTAGAAAGAATTGCCGTCGGACATGCTCACATCTTATGGGGACCCGCGGAGATGTCCGACCCCGTTACGCCGTGCGGCAGGCTCGGCGCCCGGTCAGGACAGCGGGAAATCGGGCTGCGGCTCGGCCTTCCGGCGGGTCGACCCGGCCTCAGCGGAGCGGCCCGTGAGGGCGGCCTCGTAGAGGTCGCGCTTGCCCAGGCCAGAGGCGGCGGACACGTCGGCCGCGGCGTCCTTGAGCCGGGCTCCCGCGGCGACGAGGACGAGGACCTCCTCGACGCCCGTGGCCAGGTCGAGCACCCGGGCTTCGGCGCCCGCGACGACCACGCAGATCTCCCCGCGCACGCCCGCCTCGGCCCACTCGGCCAGTTCGGCGGCGGTGCCGCGCTTGACCTCTTCATAGAACTTGGTCAGCTCCCGGCACACCACCACACGCCGGCCGGCGCCGAGCACGGCGGCCAGGTCGGTCAGCGACGCGGCCAGCCGGTTGGGCGATTCGAAGAAGACCATGGTGCGACGCTCTGTGGCCACCTCGCGCAGGGCCTGCATCCGCTCACCGTGCTTGCGGGGCAGGAAGCCCTCGAAGGTGAAGCGGTCGGTGGGCAGCCCCGACACGGCCAGTGCGGTGAGCACGGCCGACGGGCCGGGCAGCGCCGTGACGGTGACGCCGGCCGCGATGGCGGCATCCACCAGGTGGAAGCCGGGGTCGGAGACCGTGGGCATACCCGCGTCACTGAGCACGAGCAGGTCGGTGTCGCGGGCCAGCTCCACGAGCTCGGCGGCCTTGCCACGCTCGTTGTGGTCGTGCAGCGCGATCAGCCGGGGCCGGTTCTCCACCCCGAGGGCCTTGAGCAGGTGCACGGTCACCCGGGTGTCCTCAGCGGCGATCACGGTGCTCGTGCGCAGCGCCTCGATGAGGCGGGTCGAGGCGTCCCCGAGGTTTCCGATGGGGGTGGCAGCCAGAATGATCATGGTCACAGTCTCGCATCCCGCTCCCCCGACCACAGCGGCTCACTACGATGGTCAGGTGCTGCTCACCCTGCGATCGACCGACCGTTGGCCCGCCCTGTGGACCCACCGGTGGGTGCGTCTGGCCGGCCCCGCCCTGGTGCTGCTGCTCGCCGCCGTCCTGCGCTTCGTCAACCTCGGTCACCCCGGCTCCCTCGTATTCGACGAGACCTTCTATGTGAAGGATGCCTGGAGCCTGTTCAACAACGGCTACGAGTCGACCTGGCCGGATGGCGCGGATGCCCTGTTCGCCGCCGGGCAGAGCAATATATTCGGTACCGCACCGTCGTTCGTGGTGCATCCTCCGCTCGGCAAGTGGCTCATCGCGCTGGGCATGGCGGCCTTCGGCGCCGACAACCCGTGGGCCTGGCGCATCGTCACGGCACTCATCGGGGTACTCGCCGTCGCCCTGCTGATGCTCATCGCGAAGAAACTGTTCGGCTCGGTGCTGTTGGCCACGGTCGCCGGTTTCCTCTTCGCCATCGACGGCAACGCCATCGTGATGAGCCGCGTGGCGCTGCTCGACAACTATGTGATGTTCTTCGCCCTGCTCGGGTTCGGTGCGGTGCTGATGGACCGCGACCACCATCGGGCGCGCCTGGGCGCCTGGCTGAACGAACGGCGGGACAACGAGGTCGAGCCCACCTGGGGCCCCGCGCTCTGGTGGCGCCCGTGGGTGTTCGCCGCCGGGCTCGCCTTCGGGCTGGCCTGTTCGGTGAAATGGTCCGGGGTCTACTTCCTGGCCGCGTTCGGGATCTATCTCGTCGTCGTCGACGCCCTGGCCAGGCGCCGGGCCGGTCTGCCGTTCTGGATCAGCGGGTCCATCCTCAAGCAGGGCCCCGTGACGTTCCTGCTCATGGTGCCGGTGGCCGTTGTCACGTTCCTGATCTCCTGGACGGGCTGGTTCGTCACCCGCGGCGGGTACTACCGTGACTGGGCCGACCAGGCCGGGCAGGCCTGGACCGGGGCGCTGGCCTGGGTGCCGCACTCCGTGCAGAGCTTCTGGCACTATCAGAACGCCGCGTACGCGTATCACGTGGGCCTGGTCACGCCGCATCCGTACCAGGCCAACCCGCTCACCTGGCTGGCGATGACGCGCCCCACAAGCATGTACTACCAGGGCAGCAGCCTGGGCGAGAGCGGCTGCGGGTACACGACGTGCTCCGAGGCCATCACCGGCATCGCCAATCCGCTGATCTGGTGGGCCGCCGGCGTCGCGATCCTCTACCTCGTCTACCGGCTGGCGCGGTACCGCCAGTGGCGCGTCGGCCTGATCCTGATGGGTATGGTCGCCGGCTACCTGCCCTGGCTGATGTACCTGAACCGCACGGTCTTCCAGTTCTACACGATCGCGTTCGAGCCCTACCTGCTGCTCGGTCTCACCTTCGTGATCGGGCTGCTGATCAAGTCCGGCGCCGGGCGCACGATCGTGGTCGTGTTCCTCGTGCTGGCGACCCTCGTGAGTGCATTCTTTTTCCCGCTCTGGTCCGGCGCGCAGGTGCCGTTCGCGTTCTGGCAGGTGCACATCTGGCTGCCGAGCTGGCGCTGACCGGCACAAACGGAATTATTGCAGTCAGTGCAGGCGGGCGAACGTATGCCAATATTGGAATACATCCCCTGTTAAAGGCGTGTGAATTCGGGGCGTTTCAGGGGAATCGCCCCGTAGGATGGCCGGTATCTGCTTGACGAGTGTTTGCTCTACAACCGACTGAGAAGTCCAGATACAAACCAAAGGCCTCATGTCGGAAGCATCTGCCGCACCCACGGTGCGTATTGTCCGCACTCGCAAGGGTGGCGACTCCAAGAATCCCACCACCGAGTACTCCTCCCTGCTGCACACCGTGCGCAATCTCGGCCTGCTGCAGCGCCGCACGGGCTTCTACTGGGGCATGTTCGCCGCCCTGGTGCTGATCACCGCCGGCCTGGGCGTGGGCTTCGTCCTGCTCGGTGACTCCTGGTACCAGCTGATCATCGCCGGCGTGCTCGGCCTGATCCTCACCCAGTTCGCCTTCCTGGCCCACGAGGCCTCGCACCGCCAGGTGTTCGAGTCCGGCCCGGCCAACGACCGGGCCGGCCGCATCCTCGCCAACCTCTTCGTCGGCATCAGCTACGCCTGGTGGATGACCAAGCACAGCCGTCACCACGCCAACCCGAACGTGGTCGGCAAGGACCCCGACATCGACCCCGACTTCATCGTGTTCCGCGAGGAAGACGCCGCGAAGGTCAACTGGATCACCTCCTTCCTGACCCGCAAGCAGGGCTACCTGTTCTTCCCGCTGCTCACCCTCGAGGGCATCAACCTGCACATCCAGGGGTTCAAGACCGTCTTCGGCAAGGGCAAGGTCGACAAGCGCTGGCTCGAGATCACCATGCTCACCAGCCGCATCGTGCTGTACTTCGCCGTCATCTTCTACTTCCTGCCGCTGGGCATGGCGTTCGCGTTCATCGGCGTGCAGATGGCCGTCTTCGGCGTGTACATGGGGGCGTCCTTCGCGCCCAACCACAAGGGCATGCCGCAGCTGCCGCACGAGAGCAAGGTCGACTTCCTGCGCCGTCAGGTGCTCACCTCCCGCAACATCCGCGGCGGTACCGTCATGGACACCTTCATGGGCGGCCTGAACTACCAGGTCGAGCACCACCTGTTCCCGAACATGGCCCGACCGCACCTGCGCAAGGCGCAGGAGATCACCAAGGAATACTGCGAGTCGAACAAGATCCTCTACACCGAGACGGGCCTGTTCGAGTCGTATGGCATCGTGATCGCCTACCTCAACAAGGTGGGCCTGGCCGCGCGCGACCCGTTCGACTGCCCCATGGTGCAGCGCTTCCACCACCGTTAGCGCGAGCACAGTCCGCGAACTGTGAGAAAAGCCCCAGGAATCCCGGATTCTTGGGGCTTTTTTCACGGTTCGCGAGGCGGCGGCGAGCGGATGAGTAGGGTTGATCGGGTGTGGATCTGGGGAATTGCGGCGGCCGCCGGGGCCACGCTGGTGGCGTGGGCCGTGCACAGCATCGTGCCCGCCGTGCCCCTCCTCACCGTCGCCGTGGTCCTCGGGATCGTCGTGGGGCAGCTGCCCGTGCTGCGCCCTGCCGTCACCGGCGTGCTCAAGCCCGGCCTCTCCGTGGCAGCCAAGCGCCTGATGCGGCTCGGCGTGGTGTTGCTCGGGCTCAAGCTCAGCCTCGTCGACATCGCCGGTCTGGGCTGGCTCACCATCACGACCACCGTGCTCATCGTCATCCTCACCTTCTTCGGCACCCTCTGGCTCGGCCGCAGGATGGGCCTGCCCGGGCACCAGCCGCTGCTGATCGCCACGGGCTTCGCCATCTGCGGCGCCTCCGCCATCGGCGCCATGAGCGGCGTGGTCAAGGCCAAGGACGAGGAGACCGCGACCCCGGTGGCGCTCGTCACCCTGTGCGGAACCCTGGCGATCGGCGTGCTGCCGCTGCTCTGGCATCCGCTGGGTCTGACCGACCTGCAATTCGGCCACTGGGTGGGCGCCGGCGTGCACGATGTGGGCCAGGTCGTGGCCACCGCGCAGATCGCCGGCACGGCAGCCCTCGCCGTAGCCGTGGTGGTCAAGCTCACCCGGGTGCTCATGCTGGCGCCCATCGTGGCGAGCGTCGCGGTCTACGAACGCCGCCGCCAGGCCGTCGCGGTGTCCCCGGCCGGGACCGGCCTGCCGCAGTCCGACGGCACCGCCGCCGCCACCACGACCGCCGCCGGGCGTCCCCCGGTGCTGCCGCTGTTCGTGGCCGGGTTCCTGGCCCTGGTGCTCGTGCGCACGCTCGTTCCGCTGCCACCGGCTGTGCTTGGTGCCGCCGACCTCGCCCAGACCGTGCTGTTGGCCATGGCCCTGTTCGGGCTGGGTACCGCCGTGCGCCTCGGCTCGCTGCTGCGCACGGGCGGGCGGGCCCTGGGCGTGGGCCTGGCCTCCTGGCTGCTCATCGCAGTCCTCGCGCTGGGCGCCGTGCTGATCAGCTGAGCCGGGTTGCACTGTGTTACGCCCGGGGCCGCGCCAGCCGGCACCGGCCCGGTAGCGTACCCTCCATGGCAGATCGCGAGTACGGCTTCAGCACCAGGGCAATCCACGCCGGCAACATCCCCGACGCCGTCACCGGGGCACGGGCGCTGCCGATCTACCAGACCAGTGCGTTCGTCTTCGACGACACCGCGGATGCCGCCGCCCGCTTCGCCCTGCAGAAGTACGGCAATGTGTACTCCCGGCTGGCCAACCCCACCGTGGCCGCGTTCGAAGAGCGCATCGCCAGCCTCGAGGGCGGCCTGGGCGCCGTCGCCACCGCATCGGGCCTGGCCGCGCAGTACATCACCTTCGCCAGCCTCGCCGGTGCCGGCGATCACATAGTCTCCAGCGCCAACCTCTACGGCGGCTCGATCACCCAGCTCGACGTGACCCTGCGCCGGTTCGGCGTGGAGACCACCTTCGTTCAATCCGCCGACCCGGCGGACTACGCCGCGGCGATCACCCCGAAGACCAAGCTGATCTTCGCCGAGACTGTGGCCAACCCGTCCGGAGAGGTCGCCGATATCGAAGGCCTCGCCGCCGTCGCCCACGCCGCCGGAATCCCCCTCATCATCGACTCCACCATCGCCACGCCGTATCTCTGCCGGCCCATCGAATGGGGTGCCGACATCGTGATCCACTCGGCCACCAAGTTCCTCGGCGGCCACGGCACCACCCTCGGCGGCGTCGTGGTGGAGAGCGGCCGGTTCAACTGGAACAGCGAGAAGTTCCCGCTGTTCACCGAGCCCGTGCCCAGCTACGGCGGCCTGGAATGGTCGGGCAACTTCGGCGAGTACGCGTTCCTGACCCGGCTGCGCGCCGAACAGCTGCGCGACATCGGTCCGGTGCTCGCACCGCACTCCGCGTTCCTGCTCGCCCAGGGCGTCGAGACCCTGCCCTACCGGCTGCAGGCGCACGTGAACAACGCCCGAACAGTGGCCGAATGGCTGGATGCCGACCCCCGCGTCGACTTCGTCAACTGGGCCGGCCTGCCCAGCCACCCGCACTACGAGCGCGGTCTCAAATACCTGCCCAAGGGGCCGGGCTCGGTCTTCAGCTTCGGCGTCAAGGGGGGCCGCGACGCCGGCCGCACCTTCATCGAGTCCGTCGACCTGGCCAGCCACCTGGCCAACATCGGCGACGCCAAGACCCTGGTGATCCACCCGGCTTCCACCACGCATGCGCAGCTCAGCGAGCAGCAGCTCGTCGACGCCGGCGTGCTCGCCGGGCTGGTGCGCATCAGCATGGGCATCGAGGATGTCGATGACATCATCTACGACCTCGACCAGGCCCTGACCCTCGCCAGTGCCACGGGAGGCGCCGCATGAGCGCCGAGACCGAACAGGTGCAGCTGACCAATGGGCTCAGCTGCAGCGTGCCCACGAACTCCCCGCTGGCCAAGCTGCTGCGCACTCAGCGCACCTGGGAGGGACCGGACGCCAAGGCGCGCCTGGGCATCCTGCGCTCGGCGAAATCGGTCGCCATCGTGGGCGCCTCGCCCAACCCGGCCCGCTCGAGCTACTTCGTCGGCACCTACCTGCAGCAGTCGAGCGACTACAGGGTCTACTTCGTCAACCCGCGCGCCGACACCATCCTCGGCCAGAAGGCCTACCCCGACCTGGCCTCGCTGCCGGAGGTTCCCGACATCGTCGACGTGTTCCGCAAGGCCTCCGACATTCCCCAGGTCGTGGACGACGCCCTCGCGGTCGGCGCGAAGACCGTCTGGGTACAACTGGGCATCTGGAACCAGGAGGCCGCCGAGTACGGTGAGTCGAAGGGCCTCACCATCGTGATGGACCGCTGCATCAAGATCGAGCACGCCCGCTTCCACGGCGGGCTGCACCTGCTCGGCTTCGACACCGGACAGATCACGGCCCGCAAGACCATCCGGTAGCCGCCCGGCGACGCCGCCCGCGTACGATGGAGCGGGTGACTGCGTACGTATCGGCTCTCGACCTCTTCTCCATCGGAATCGGTCCATCCAGTTCCCACACCGTCGGCCCGATGCGGGCCGCCCGTGCTTTCGCCGAGAATCTGGCCGCGAGCGGGCGCATCGGCGACGTGGCACGCATCACGTGCTCGCTCTTCGGCTCGCTCGGGTCCACCGGCCTCGGCCACGGCACCCCGGATGCCGTGCTGGCCGGTCTCGCCGGCCTCCGCCCCGAGCTGTGCGACCCCGATGAGGTGCGGAACCTCTGGGCGCACCTCCCCGACGGTGCGACGTTGCTGCTGAACGGCAGCCATCCGGTACCCGTGCGGAAGAGCGATGTGGTGTTCGAACCGCGCACCCGGCTCCCCGGGCACCCGAACGCGATGACGCTCACGGCCTACGGCTCCGACGACTCGGCGACGGCCGTTCTCGAGGAGACCTACTACTCGATCGGCGGCGGCTTCATCCGCCGCGACGGCGACCCCGTTCGCCCGGGCGCCACCGTGGAGCAGCCGATGCCGTACGCGTCGAGCGCAGCTCTGCTCGAGCTCTGCGACAGCCATGGAATCGGTATCTGCGATGTGGCCAGGGCCAATGAGGAGGCCGTGCACGGTGCTGACCGCCTCGATGCCGGGTTGGACGCCATCTGGGCAGCCATGCACGCCTGCGTCGAGGCCGGCCTGCACGTCGACGGCACCCTTCCCGGCGGACTCGGCGTCAAGCGCCGCGCCTCCGCCATACGTATGCAACTTGAAGAATATGACGGGCTGCCCCTGCGGGAACGGGACACCTCGACCGAATGGCTGCACGCCTTCGCCCTCGCGGTGAACGAGGAGAACGCCTCGGGCGGCCGGGTCGTGACAGCGCCCACCAACGGCGCCGCGGGCATCATCCCCGCCGTCGCGCACTACTACCTCCGTTTTGTGCCAGGGGCCTCGACCGACGGGATCCGTCGGTTCCTGCTCACCGCCGTGGCCATCGGCTCGCTCGTCAAGGCGAACGCGTCGATCTCCGGCGCGGAGGGCGGCTGCCAGGCCGAGGTGGGCTCGGCCTGCGCGATGGCCGCCGGGGCGCTCTGCGCGGTGCTGGGCGGCACCCCGCGCCAGGTGGAGAACGCGGCGGAGATCGCCATGGAGCACCACCTCGGACTCACCTGCGATCCCGTCGGCGGGCTCGTGCAGGTGCCCTGCATCGAACGCAACGCCATCGCCGCTTCCACCGCGGTCTCGGCGGCCCGGCTGGCCCTGCACGGCGACGGCACCCACCTGGTGTCGCTGGACACCGTGATCGAGACCATGCGGCAGACCGGCTTGGACATGATGACCAAGTACAAGGAGACCAGCGAGGGCGGCCTCGCCGTCAACGTCATCGAGTGCTGAGCCCGCACCCGAAGTGGGCACCTTTCGCGGTCCCGTGAACGTATTCCCTGACCTAAGCTGTGTTCTCGGGGGTACACCATGACCGATTCGATGTTCACCGCACGACGTGCGTTCACTGTCGCCGTGTTCGCCGTGGCCGCGTTGGTCCTGAGCGGCTGCGCCACCGCGCCGGCGCCCGTGGTGACCCAGACGATCGTCATCACGCCGACGCCGACTCCCACTCCGACGCCCACCGCCACCCCGACGCCCACCACACCGCCCGTCGCGGAACCGGAACCTGACCCGCTGGTGCCCAACGCCGACGTGCCCGACGTGCCGCTGCCGGAGGGCCCCGCATACGACAACGGCGCCGTTCCCGGCGCCGAGGCCGCCCCGGTGCGGGACGACGCCGGCAACCTGGTGAGTTACACGGTCATCGAGGGCGACACGTTCTTCGACATCGCCCAACGCTTCGACCTGCCGATGCAACAGCTCCTCCGGATGAACCCCTCGGTCTCTGGCCTCGGCGAGAACATCCGCCTGCGCCAGGTGATCAACCTGGACTGGACGACGACGGGCTGATCTGCCCCGCCGCGTTCAACGAGCCGCGTTGTGGATGCGTTCGATGAGCTCGATCGTGCGCACGGCGTCGCCCGGCTCGACCGGCAACGGTCCACCCCGGAGCAGAGCGTGCGCCAGAGCCGCGTAGAACGCGACGTACTGGCCCGGCAGCGCGGGTACGGCCTGGGTCGCGCCATCGGCTCCGAGCCGTCCCCAGGTGCTCTCTGGTTCGATCCCGAAGCCGGGGTCGCCGGGCAGGTTGCCGGCCTGGATGGCCGCCTCCTGGCCGTCGAGCCCCCATTTCACATACGCTGCAGCGGAACCGAGCACCCGGTAGCGCGGGCCCGCCTGGGCCGTGAAGGAGCTCATCCACAGGTGCGATCGCACCCCGGAGCCGTGATGCAACGACACGAAGGTGTCGTCGTCGGCGACGCCGTCGGGGCGACGGATGTTCAGCTCGGCGGTGACGTCGTCGACCGGTCCGAACAGCTGAACCGCCTGGTCGATCAGGTGCGCTCCGAGGTCGAACAACACGCCGCCGCCGGCCGACGGGGTGGCGGCGGCCTTCCAGCTGCGGGGCGGGCCGGGCTTGAAGAACTCGAAGCGCGACTCGAACGTGTAGACGTCGCCGAGCGCCCCGGTGCCCAGCAGGGCGCGGAGGGTGAGGAAGTCGCCATCCCAACGGCGGTTCTGGAACACGGTGAGCGGCAGGCCCAGGCTGTCGGCCCGGTTGACCAGGGCCCAGCCCTGTTCGGAGTCGACCGAGAACGGCTTGTCGATGACGACGGCGAGGCCGGCGTCGAGGGCGGCGTTCGCCAAGGCCACGTGGGTCTCCGGCGGGGTGCCGATGACCACAAGATCGAGGTCGGCGGCTTGGGCGAACAGTGCCTCACTGCCGGGCACGATGCGCACGCCCGGGTAGCTCTGGCTGGCCCGCTCGGCGCGCTCCGCATCACCGGTCACGATCGCGGCGAGGGTGAAGTCGGGGTTCGCCGCGAGGAACGGCGCATGGAAGACCCGGCCGGACAGGCCGTAGCCGATGACCGCCGCGCGGATCGGCCCGGTCAACGCCGCCCGGGTGACGGGGGCGGGCGCGGTGCCCGGCGTCGTGCCGTGCTGAGGCCCGGGCCCAGGTCGCGGTCCAGGCCTTGGGGCGGGCTTCGGCGGGTTGATCGGGGATTCCGGCTGGATGTCTGAAGAGGCCATGGCCCGAGGTTACGCCCTTCCGGCTAGAGCGGCGGCGACACGTGGTCGAAGATGATGCTTGTGCGGGTGGCCGCCACCACCGGGTCGGCCGAGAGGTTGTCGACGACGAACCGGCGCAACCCGTCGGTGTCGCGCACGGCCACGTGCACGAGGAAATCCTCGTTGCCGCCGACGAAGAAGAACTGCACGACCTCGGGCAGTTCCCGGATGCGCGTGGCGAACGGGGTGATCTGCGACCTCGCCCCGGAGTGGATGTTGATGCTGATCAGCGCCTGCACGCCCAGGCCGAGCGCGGCCGGGTTGACATCCACCGTGAACCGGCGGATCACCCCGCGGCTCACCAGCGACCGCACGCGTTCGAGGCAGGTGGACGCCGCGATGCCCACCGAGGCGGCCAGGGCGGCGTTCGACAGCCGGGCATTGGAGCGCAGCAGCCCGAGCAGGCCCAGGTCGACGGCGTCGAGGGTGTCGGTGGACACGGCCAGGCGCTTCTTCGGTGCATCCATACGGGTTCCTGTTCTCGCGGAGTTAGAGCCGGTTGATTCCGGTGACTTTCAGGGCCGGCACGCCCAGCTCGTCGGACTCGGCCAGGTCGATCTCTGCGCTGATTCCCCAGTCGTGGTCGCCGGCCGGGTCGTCGAAGATCTGCCGGGCCGTCCACACCGAGGCGCCCTCGTCGAGGATCAGGAGCCCGGCACCGCGGGCGTTCGCGCCGGCCAGCAGCTCGTCGTGCTCGGCGTAGTAGCCGTCCATGGCGTCGGCCCAGGCATCCGCCCCGAAGCCGTGTTCGCGGTCGAGGTCGCCGAGCGCGTCATAGTTCTCCAGCGCGGCCAGCTGCACCCGGCGGAAGAGCTCGTTGCGCACCAGGATGCGGAACGCCCGGGTGTTGGTGGTGAGCCGGTGCGGTGCGGGCGGCACGACGGAGTGTGCGGTGGCCTCGTGCGCGGCCAGGTCGGGGTGGATGAGTTCCTCCCACTCGTCGAGCAGGCTGGAGTCCACCTGCCGCACGAGCTCGCCGAGCCACTCGATCAGGTCGAGCAGGTCTTCGGTCTTGGCCTCGTCCGGGATGGTCTGCCTGGCGGCCCGGTAGGCATCCGAGAGGTAGCGCAGCACCACGCCCTCGCTGCGGGCGAGTTTGTAGTACGCCACGAACTCGCCGAACGACATGGCCCGCTCGTACATGTCCCGCACGACGGTCTTGGGGCGCAGCGGAAAGTCGGCGATCCAGGGCTGGGAGTGCTTGTAGGTCTCGAACGCGTAGCTGAGCAGCTCGTCCAGGGGCTTGGGCCAGGTGATCTCCTCGAGCAGCTCCATGCGCTGGTCGTACTCGATGCCCTCCTGCTTCATGGCGTTAACGGCCTCGCCGCGGGCCGCGAACTGCTGGCCCATCAGCACCGGGCGGGGGTCGTCGAGAGTGGACTCGAGGATCGAGATCATGTCGAGGGCGTAGGTAGGCGCCTCGATATCGAGCAGGTCGAAGGCGGCCAGCGCGAACGGCGACAGCGGCTGGTTGAGCGCGAAGTTGGCCTGCAGGTCAACGGTGAGACGGATGTCTATTCGGCCGGTGCTCTCGTCGACACGCTGCTCCACGATCCCGGCCGCGCGCAGGGTCTTGTAGATGCCCAGGGCTCGACGGGCGTGGGCGAGCTGGCGCTTCCAGGGCTCGTGGTTGTCGAACACCAGCGAGTAGACATTCGCGAACGCGTCGCCGCCGCGGGCGATGACGTTGATGAGCATGGCACTGGTCATCTGCATGCTCGAGGTGAGGGTCTCCGGTTCGGCGTCGACGAGGCGCCGGAACGACGGTTCGCCCCAGGAGACGAAGCCCTCCGGCGCGCGCTTGCGCACGATCTTGCGCTTCTTCTTGGGGTCGTCGCCGGCCTTCTCGATGGCCTTGAGGTTCTCGGTCTCGTGGTCTGGCGCCTGCACCATCACGGTGCCCGCGGTGTCGTAGCCGGCGCGGCCCGCGCGGCCGGCGATCTGGTGGAACTCCCGGGCGTTGAGCTGGCGCATCTTGACGCCGTCGTACTTGGTCAGGGCCGTGAACAGCACGGTGCGGATGGGCACGTTGATGCCCACGCCGAGGGTGTCGGTGCCGCAGATCACGCGCAGCAGGCCGCGCTGGGCGAGCTGCTCCACCAGCCGGCGGTATTTGGGCAGCATGCCGGCGTGGTGCACGCCGATGCCCATCCGGATCAGCCGGGACAGGGTCTTGCCGAAGCTGGTCGTGAAGCGGAACTCGCCGATGAGGTCGGCGATGGCCTCCTTCTGCTCCTTGGTGACCACCTTGACGCTGGAGAGCGCCTGCGCACGCTCGAGGGCGGCGGCCTGCGCGAAGTGCACGATGTACACGGGAGCCTGGCCGGTCTTGATCAGGTCCTCCACGGTCTCGTGCACGGGCGTGGTCTCGTAGAAGTAGTGCAGCGGCACGGGCCGTTCGACTCCGGTGACGACGGCCGTGTCGCGGTTGGTGCGGCGGGACAGGTCGGCGGCGATGTCGGTGACGTCGCCCAGGGTGGCCGACATGAGGATGAACTGCACGCGCGGCAGCAGCAACAGCGGCACCTGCCAGGCCCAGCCGCGGTCTGGGTCTGAATAGAAGTGGAACTCGTCCATGACGACCTGGTCGACCGGGGTGTCCTCGCCGTTGCGGAGGGCAAGGTTGGCGAGGATCTCGGCGGTGCAGCAGATGATCGGGGCGTCGGAGTTGACCGACGAGTCGCCCGTCATCATGCCCACGTTCTCGGCGCCGAAGATCTCCACCAGCGCAAAGAACTTCTCGCTCACCAGCGCCTTGATCGGGGCCGTGTAGAAGCTGCGTTTCCCGGCCGAGAGCGCCATGAAGTGCGCACCGACGGCCACGAGCGACTTCCCTGTGCCGGTGGGGGTGGAGAGGATCAGGTTGGCGCCTGAGACGATCTCGATGACCGCCTCCTCCTGCGCCGGATAGAGCCGGAGGCCCGCGTCCGCCGCCCAGAGTTCGAAGGCCTCGAAAAGCAGGTCCGGATCGGTGACGTGCGGAAGGGCGGTGAGGGTTGCCATGATCCCCAATACTCCCCTATCCGGAGGCGTGCTGGACTGCGCCTCTGCAGCGTCCGACCACCGGCACGGCGGGTATCGGCTGGATGGCCGGGCATTTTCGTAAGAGATTCGTAAGCGCGACCCCGCCCGGCTCACAGCCTGTGAATCTAAGCTGACCCCATGTCCGACCCGCACGTGCCCGCCCCTGTGCCGCCCTCCACCGGGGCGTCTGCGGTGCGCCCGGGAGCCCGGTGGTTGCCTGCCGTGGCCGGGCTCGCGGCCGTCGTCGCCGGTTTCGGGCTGGCAGAATTCGCCGCCGCCCTGCTCGCCCCCGGTGCCAGCCCCGTGATCGTGGTGGGCTCGCTTCTCATCGACCTCGCCCCGGCCTGGCTCAAAGAGCTGGTCATCAGCCTGTTCGGCACGGCCGACAAGGTCGTCCTGATCGTCTGCATAGCCGTGGTCGCCGCCGTGTTGGCCGCTCTGGCAGGGCTGCTCGAATACCGCCGGCCGCCGCTCGGCCGGTTCCTGGTTATCGCCGTGGGGCTGGTGGCGTTGGCCGCCGCCCTCACCCGCGCCGGTGCCGCACCGCTCGACGCGGTGCCGCCGGTGGTGGCCGCGGGTGTGGCTGCCACGCTGCTCACCATGCTCATCACCCGTCTGCACGCCAGCGAGGCGCCCGCTGCAGCGGCTGCGGCGGCAGCGGCAGTAACCGGCCGCCCCGCATCCGTCACCCCGGCGGCGGCGTCGCGTGCAGCGATGGACCGGCGGCGGTTTCTGGCCTACACGGGTGCCGGCGCCGGGATCGGCGTGATCTCGGCGATCGCCGGGCAGCTGATGACCGCGGGCACCCGGGCCGCGGATGCCGCACGGGCGCTGTTCACCCTGCCGGCGGCGGCCGTGCCCGGCACTCCCGTTCCGGCCGGGGCGTCGTTCGACATCGACGGCCTGTCGCCGATCATCACCCCCAACGCGGACTTCTACCGCATCGACACCGCCCTGGCCGTACCGCGCATCGACCCGTCCACGTGGACGCTCACGATCAGCGGCCTGGTTGAGAACGAGGTGCAGATCGACTTCGCCGAGCTGCTGGCCCTGCCGCTGGAGGAGAGCACCACCACGCTCACCTGCGTGTCGAATTACGTGGGCGGCGACCTGATCGGCAACGCGGTCTGGCTCGGCTACCCGATCCGTGAGCTGCTCGCGCGGGCCGTGCCGCTCGCCGAGGCCGACATGGTGCTCTCCCGCAGCCAGGACGGCTGGACGGCGAGCACCCCGATCGAGGCCCTCACCGACGACCGCAACGCCATTCTCGCGGTGGGCATGAACGGCGACCCGCTTCCGCTCGAGCACGGCTACCCGGTGCGGATGGTCGTGCCCGGTCTCTACGGGTACGTGTCGGCCACCAAGTGGGTCACCGAGCTCGTGGTCACCCGATTCGACACGGAGACGGCGTACTGGACCGGCCGCGGCTGGTCGGAGAAGGGTCCGGTCAAGCTGTCCTCCCGCGTCGACGTGCCCCGGGACAACGCGACGGTCTCCGCGGGCGCTGTCACGGTCGCCGGGGTGGCGTGGAGCCAGCACGTGGGCATCTCGGCCGTGGACGTGCAGGTCGACGACGGCGACTGGAACGCGGCCACGCTGGCCGACGCGATCTCGGTGGACACCTGGCGCCAGTGGCGCTGGGACTGGCCGGCCACCGCGGGTTCGCACACCCTGCGGGTGCGCGCCACCGACGCCAACGGCGAGGTGCAGACCAGCAAGACCGCCGATGTGGTGCCGGACGGCGCCACCGGCCTGCATCAGATCAGCGTCTCGGTGTCCTGACGATGAACGCCCCCGATAGGGTCCACTTCGCCGGGCTGCTGCGGCAGCGCCGAGCCGAGCTGGAGGAGGAGCTGGCCCGGCAAGGCGCGAGCCTGGCCGATGTGCGCGCCGCACGCAGCGGGGCGGATGCCGACGACGAGCACGATCCGGAGGGTCCGACCCTCTCGGACGAGTGGTCGTTGCGGGCGGGGGTGCATGCCGAACTGACCGTTGCCCTGGCCGCCATCGACGCAGCCCTCGCCCGCATCGACGACGGCAGCTACGGTCTGTGCCTGCGCCGGGGCGAACCCATCGGCCGCGAACGGCTGGAGGCCCGCCCGGCCGCCGAGCTCTGCATCGACTGCGCCCGGGAGCAGGGCTGACGCCTCGTGGGCGTCGGCCACGGGAGACCCGCGGTCCAGCGCCACCGCTCCTCCACAGGCGACGAAGTTTTCGGGTTCTCCACCGCTGATTCATTGGGATGCACGGTGTCGGTGGCTGGTGCTTCACTGTCCCTATGGCCACCTCGAATGCCACACCAGACAGCACACCGGATGACACCCCGGATGATGCCGGACGCCTCACCGGACACTCCGCCACGGCCGGCGTTACCGACGAGCTAGACGACTATGCGGATCCGGTCGCGGAGGCCATCAGCGCGGTCATCGACCCGCTGATCGAGAATGAGAAGGTCATCGCGGCCGGGTACGCCGAGCGCACCCGTTTGCTGGCCGAGCTGGACCGGCTCGGCCACGACCGGTGGATCATCGCCGGCCTCGCCGGTGACCCGATCGAGTCCGGCCGCAACGACCCCGACACCCAGAAACACGGCCCGGCGTGGGACGACGAGGAGCTCGCCCGTCGGGCGATGGCTGCCGAGGTCGGCTGCGCGCTGCGGATGAACTTCCAAACCGCAGCGATGATGATCTGTGACGCCGCCCGCTTCACAGAGCAACTCCCCCTGTTCCACCGGGCTCTGGCCGAGGGCCGGATCGGCTGGGGTCACGTCATGAAGATGATGGAGGTCACGGCGTCGCTTCCGGTGGACCTGCCCGAGCATGTGCTGCCGCGACTGGAAGAGATGACGCTGACCGCGGCCGAGAAGCTCAATCCCGGCAAGTTCGGCAAGGTCGCCCGGGAACTCAGGGAATCCCTCCACCCCATCCCGTTGCAGGAGCGGGTCAACGCGGGTATCCGCGAACGCCGGGTCGTGCTCCGCCCGGACATCAACGGGATGTCGTGGCTCAACGCCTATCTGAAGGCCGACGAAGCCGCAGCGATCTACGAACGGCTCACCCAGATCGCCAAGACCCTCAACGACGAAGACGAGACAGAAGCCAGCTCAGCCAACACGGACAGCGTCGCGGACACTGGCACTGGCACTGGCACTGATGGCGCGTTCACCCCACCGCAGCCGGACGCCATCGTCTGCCGCACCCGCGACCAGCGCCGCGCCGACACCTACCGCGACCTGCTGCTGGACGGCATCGGCGCCGATGGGAAACTCGGCCGAGGGATCCGCGGCACCGTGAACATCACCGTCCCGGTGCTCACCCTCCTCGGCCACAGCGACCAACCCGCGATCCTCGACGGATACGGACCCATCGACCTCGAAACCGCCCGGCGGCTCACCGGCACAGCGACGAGTTTCACCCGCATCCTCACCCATCCGCACACCGGGACCATCCTCTCCGTCGACCGCGACTCGTACACCCCACCGGCCGATCTTCGCCGGTACGTGCAGATCCGAGACAACACCTGCCAAAGACCCGGCTGCAACCGGCAAGCCGTCCATAGCGAAATCGACCACACCCAAGCCTGGAACGCCGGCGGAACCACCAGCGCCGACAACCTCGTCAGCCTCTGCCGACCCGACCACCGCCTCAAACACCAATCCAGCTTCACCACCCGCCAAGCGCCAGACGGCACCCTCACCTGGACCAGCCCCGGCGGCAAGACCTACACAAACCCCCGCGCCCACGACCTCGTCCGCGCCGCCCTGGAACCGGTCGTGCCCAGGAGGCCGGAGGCACCGGGGCTCACATCACCACCTCCGGTGCCTCCAGCGTCCGGGCCACCTCCTCTAGACGAAGAAGAGCCACCCTTCTAGCCCTGTGGCTGGGACGTGCATGGGCCCTGCAGTTACGTGGTCGGCCCTGCGAGGATGTTCTGGTGATGAAACATCGAGCACAGCGACGCCCCGACGTCACGGCACTCGACCTGGTCGGTGGTCCCGAGCGAGTCGAGATCCAGCTGCAGAGCTATGACGACGGTTGGCCAGGCGCCTATCTCGAGCATCGGTCGCGCATCCGGGCGGCTCTCACCGCGTCCGGTGTCGATGTCGATGTCGATGTCGATGTCGATGTCGATGTCGATGTCGATGTCGATGTCGAACAGATCGTCATCGAACACATCGGTTCCACGTCCGTTCCCGGCCTGGCCGCGAAACCGATCATCGACATCGTCGTCGCGGTGAACGACATCACGGCCGAGGAGGACTACCTCGAGCCGCTCCTGGCCGCCGGCTACGAGCTGCGGGTACGCGAGCCCGGGCACCGCCTCGTGCGCACGCCGGCCCGGGACGTTCATGTGCACCTCTACGAACGACATGATCCCGCAGTGACGGAGTACCTCCTCCTCCGGGATCATCTCCGCACCGATGCGGGCGACCGCGCTCTGTACGAGAGCACCAAGAGAGCCCTGCTCGCCAAGAAATGGGACGACATGAACGACTACGCCGACGCGAAGACCGACGTCATCCTGGCGATCAAGGCGCGAGCGCGAGCAGCTCTCGGACGCTGATCTGGTCAGGTACCTGTCTTCCCGGCCGCGCTCCCCGGTAGTGTCGGAGGGAGAGCCCGGAACCGGGTGATCCGGCACTCCGGGGCCCTCCTTTGCAAAGGAGCTGCCATGGTGCGAGTGCCACCGCCCGTCGTCGTCGGCGTCACCTCGGGCCAGCCGGATGCGGTGGTGCTGGCAGCCTCCGAGTTCGCCGCGATGTTCGGCGCCGAGCTGATCTGCGCATCCGTCGACCCGAGCCGTTACACGCTCGAGGAACTCCCCGACGGCAGCACGACCTCGGCCTCCTTCGACCCGGACTCGCTGGAGCAGCCGACGACGGTCTTCGACGAGGGCCTGCGCGCGCAGATCGAACGAGTACTCGCAGGAAGGAAGGTCACCTGGTCGACCCGAGCCCTCGCCGGCGACCCGGCCAGGGCCCTGGGGCAGCTCGCCGGCACCGTGCGGGCCGTGATGATCATCGTGGGCTCCCGCGAACCCACCATCCGGCACAACCTGCGGACGTTCTTCACCGGCTCGGTGGCCGTTCGCCTCGCCCACGGCCAGCAGCGCCCGGTGGTGATCATTCCGCTGAACCCCGTGCCGTTCGGCACCGAACTGCCCTGGGAGGAACCGTGAACCCCGCCGCCTCCCCCGCGGGGCTGACGCGCACGCTCCACCCCGCGGCGGATGCGGCGGACCACGGCCATCCTTAGCGTTAGAGTCACGCGACGAAAGGGCACTCATGCTCGAGATCAGGGGAATCAACAAGCACTACGGTGCGCATCAGGTACTCACCGATGTGGGCTTCACGGTGGGTAGCGGCCGGATGACCGGCTTCGTCGGCGCGAACGGCGCCGGCAAGACCACCACCATGCGCATCATCATCGGCGTACTCTCGGCCGACTCTGGCGAGGTGCTGCTCGACGGCACGCCGCTCACCGACGGCGACCGACGCCGGTTCGGCTACATGCCGGAGGAACGCGGCCTGTACCCGAAGATGAAGGTGGGCGAACAGCTCGTCTACCTCGCCCGGCTGCACGGCCTCAGCCCGGCCGCCGCGAAGCGCAACACCGACGACCTGCTCGAGCGCCTCGGTCTCGGCGAGCGCGCCGGCGACCTGGTGGAGGCGCTCTCCCTGGGCAACCAGCAGCGCGCCCAGATCGCGGCCGCGCTGGTGCACGATCCCGAGTTCCTGGTACTGGACGAACCGTTCTCCGGCCTCGACCCGATCGCCGTCGAGGTAGTGCTCACCGTGCTCAAGGAGCACGCAGCCGCCGGCGCCCCCGTGCTGTTCTCCTCCCACCAGCTCGACCTCGTCGAGCGGCTCTGCGACGACCTGGTGATCATCGCCGCCGGCGAGATCCGAGCCAACGGCTCCCGCGAGCGCCTGCGCGACCAGTTCAGCACCCCGCGCTTCGAGATCAGCACCGACGCCGACGCCGGCTGGATGCGCGCCGTCGACGGCATCACCGTCATCGGCTTCGACGGCGGCGAGGCGGTCTTCGAGGCCGACTCGGATGCCGCCAGCCAGGCCGTGCTCCGCGAGGCCCTCTCGCGCGGTGCGGTGCACTCCTTCGGCCATCTCCGGCCCACCCTCGCCAGCATCTTCAAGGAGGTCGTGCAGTGAGCACGGACATCGGTTCCCGTCAGGACTCCCCCACCCAGCCGCGCACCCGGGCCACCCACAGCGCGCCCGGCTTCTGGAGCAGCGTGTGGCTCGTGGCCTCCCGCGAGATCACGGCGCGCCTCCGCAGCAAGGCGTTCCTCATCTCCACCGGCATCCTTCTGCTGCTGGCCATCGGTTCGGTCGTGGCCGGCGGCCTGCTCAGTGCCAACCCGTCGAGCACCCAGGTCGCCGTGGTCGGCTCCGCCAGCGCCGTGGTCGGCCAGGCCGACGGGCTCACTGCGGTGTCCGCCGACAGCGTGGCCGACGCCGAGGCCCTCGTGCGAGACGGCACCGTGGCCGCCGCCGTCGTGCCGGCCGACGATTCGCTGCTCGGCGTCTCCGTGATCGCCCTCGACTCCGCCCCCATGGACGTCATCAACGCGCTCAGCGTCTCGCCCAGCGTGCAGTTGCTCGACCCCGCAGCGCAGGGCGGCTTCCTGGTCTACCTGGTGGCCATCGGTTTCGGCCTGGTGTTCTTCATGTCGGCGCTCACCTTCGGCTCCACCATCGCGCAGAGCGTCGTCGAGGAGAAGCAGACCCGGGTGGTCGAGATCCTGATGAGCACCATTCCGGTGCGCGCCCTGCTGGCCGGCAAGGTGCTCGGCAACTCGATCATGGCGTTCGGCCAGATTGTGGCGATAGCCCTGCTCGTGGCCATCGGCATGGCCGTCACCGGCCAACGGGTGCTGCTGGCCGACCTGGGCCCGGCCATCGGCTGGTTCGCGGTGTTCTTCGCCTTCGGCTTCGTGATGCTCGCGTCGCTCTACGCGGCGACGGCGTCCATGGTGTCCCGGCAGGAAGACGTGGGAACGGCCACCTCCCCGGTGGCCTACCTGGTGATGATCCCCTACTTCGCGGTCATCTTCTTCAACGACAACCCGCTCGTGCTCGGCATCATGTCGTACGTTCCGTTCGCGGCGCCGGTCGGGATGCCCGTGCGCATCTTCTTGGGCACGGCCGAATGGTGGGAGCCGCTCTTGTCGCTGGCCCTCCTGCTGGTGACCACCGCGGGAGTGATCCTGTTCGGCTCCCGCATCTACCGCAACTCACTGCTGCGGATGGGCGGCCGGGTCACCTACAAGCAGGCGCTGCGCGGCTGACCGCGAACGGGCCGCATCCAGGATGCGGCCCGTTCGTCATGGCAGCCGGATCGGTGCCGCGGCTCAGGCGGGAACGGCCGCGAGCTCGTCGTAGGTGGCGAATTTGGTAGCGATGGTGCTGCCGGTGAAGTTGCCCACCCAGCCGTCGTCGTCGTGGAAGAACCGCACCGACACGTAGTCCGGGCGGGTGCCCATGTCGAACCAATGGGTGGTGTTCTCCGGCACCGAGATGAGGTCGCCGGCCTCACAGAACACGGCGTGCACAAAACCGTTGACGCGCAGGTAGAACACGCCGGAGCCGCGGGCGAAGAAACGGTCCTCGTCGTCGTCGTGCTGGTGTTCGCTGAGGAACTTCTGCCGGGACACGGCCGCCAGGTGGGCGTAGGCGGGGTCGTCCGACGGGGTGATGGAGACGACATCCACCAGGGTGTAGCCCTGGGCGTCGTTCACTGCGGCGATCTCGGTGCCGTAGGCCTCGAGAACCTCGTCGGGGGTGGGGTTCTCCGCGAGCTCCTTGAGCTCCCAGCGGGAGAATCGCACGCCCAGCGGCGAGAGCACGTCGGAGATGACGGCGGCGTCCCGCGTCTGCAGTGTGGGGGTGGTTTCGTCGGTTTCGTCCCAGACGGTGAGAAGTGTCATGAGACGAATATATTGAGCCCGCGAAGGATCGTCGCGCTCAGGAACGCCGTGACGTAACACGAGGTCACGCAATTGTGCGCGGAGCCGACAGGCTTGATTCCATGGGCTTCCCCCCGAACTTCCTGGAGACCTGCCCCATGGCCCACGCACGCAGCTTGTCAGTTCTTGCCCTCACGGCCTCCGCCGTTCTGGCCCTCACCGGATGCGCGCAGTCCAGCACCGCCGGTCCCTCCGAGTCCAGCACCGCCGCGGCCGCCGTCGCGACCGCTCCGCTGCCCGCGCCGTTCGACGGCGACCCGGTCGCCGTCGCCCTCGTGCGTCAGAGCGGCGCCGGTGACTACTTCGAGGCCTGGGGAGCCGGCGCCAAGGCGCAGGCCAAGGCAGCGAACATCGACCTCACCATCACGGATGCCCGCAACGACAACGCCAAGCAGGCCAGCGACCTCGAGCAGGCCATCGCCTCCAAGCCCGACGCGATCATCGTCGACCACGGCCAGACCGACACCTTGCAGCCGCTGATCACCCAGGCCGTGGACGCCGGCATCCCCGTGGTCGTCTACGACCTGGCGCTCACCGACGTGACCGGTGTCATCACCACCTCCCAGTCAGACGAGTCGATGGCCTCCGGTGTGCTCGACCAGCTCATCGACGATGTCGGCGAGGGTGCCAAGGTCGGCTACGTCTCAGCCACGGGTTTCGCCGCCCTCGACCGTCGCGCGGTCGTGTGGAACCAGTACGTCACCGACCACAACCTCGACGTGGTCTTCTCCACCGGCAAGGTGAGCGAGTCCACCGCCAGCGACAACATCCCGCTGGTGGACGCCGCGCTCAAGCAGAACCCCGACGTGCAGGCGATCTTCGCCCCGTACGACGAGATCACCAAGGGCGCCGTGCAGGCCGTCATCCAGAACAACCTGCAGTCGTCCGTCAAGGTCTACGGCATCGACATCTCCAACGCCGACCTCGAGGTCATCAACGCCGCGGACAGCCCCTGGGTCGCGACCTCCGCCACCGACCCGGCGGCCGTGGGCGCCGCCGTCGTGCGGTCGCTGGCCCTGTCGCTCGCCGGCCAGCTCGAAGCGACCGACGTGCAGTTCCCCGCCATCGTCATCACCCAGGACTTCCTGGCGACGAACAGCGTGCAGAACGTCACCGCGCTGCGCGACGCCGAGCCGAGCCTGACCCTGGACACCACCGTCGTGGCCGATTGGCTGCCCGCCACATCGTGACCCACGATCTGCGCATACGCCCTGAGGGGGACGACCGCACCGCGGTCGTCTCCCTCAGTGGTGTGTCACTTTCCTACGGCTCCAATGCCGTGTTGCAGGGGGTGGACCTCGGCTTCGCGGCCGGCCGCATCACCGCCCTGCTCGGCGCGAACGGCGCCGGCAAGTCCACCCTGATCAAGGCGTTGTCCGGCGCCAACCCCCGCTACACCGGGTCCATCCGGGTCCTCGGAACCGAGGTGGCCCTGACCAGCCCCTCCGTCGCCCGGCAGCACGGCATCTCCGCCGTGCACCAGAAGGTGGCCGACGGCATCGTGCCCGGCCTCACCGTGGCCGAGAACGTGCTGCTCGACAACCTCGCCGGCGCTGGCGGCGTGCTGCGCAACCGGCGCCGCGACCTGGACACAGCCCGCAGCGCCCTGGCGCTGCTCGGCCTGGACTGGTCCGACCGGGTGCTCTCCCAGGACGCCCGCGACCTGCGCATCTCGGATGCCCAACTCGTCACCCTCGCTCGCGCCCTGCGGCACACGCCGCGGCTGCTGATCCTCGACGAGCCCACCTCGGCGCTCACCTCCGCCGAGGCCGACCGGCTCTTCGACGTGCTGCGGTCACTCCGCTCCGACGGGCTCGCCATCGTCTACGTCTCGCACCGTTTCGGCGAGATCGAAGCCCTCGCCGACAGCGTCGTCGTGCTGCGCGACGGAACCGTGCAGAGCCACAGCGAGCGTCCGTTCGCCTGGAACGGCATCCTGCACGACATGCTCGGGCGGGCCACCGAACTCGCGCAGAAACGCGAGCACGTGCACCGCGGCACCGCCGTCGTCGCCGAGGTACTCGCCGTGCCCCTGTTCCCCGAGGCGCAGCCGCTGTCGCTCACCATCCGCGGCGGCGAGGTGCTCGGGGTGCTCGGCCTCATCGGCGCCGGCAAGAGCGAACTCGCCGAGGTCCTCGGCGGGCTGGCCCGCCCGGCAGGCGGCAGCCTCACCCTGCACGGTGAACCGTATGCTCCCCGGCGCCCCGGCGACGCCATCGCGGCCGGTGTGGTCCTGGTGCCTGAGGACCGGCAGCGCCAGGCGATCCTGCCCGGCTGGTCGATCGCCCGCACCGTGAGCGTGCCGTTCCTGAGCGAATCGTCGCGCTGGGGAACACTGCGCCGGGGCCTCGAGTCCGACCGGGCCCGGGCCGTGGTGGCCGACCTCGAGGTCGTCGCCGACTCGATCGAGACCTCAACGGATGACCTCTCCGGCGGCAACCAGCAGAAGGTGGTCGTGGGCCGGTGGCTGTCGGCCGCTCCGCGGCTGGCCGTGCTCGACGAGCCGTTCCGAGGGGTCGACATCGCGGCCCGCCGCGGCATCGCCGCCCACCTCAGCACCCTCGCCCAGACCGGCAGCGCCGCCGTCGTGTTCTCCAGCGACGTCGACGAGATCCTCGAGGTCTCCGACCGCATTGTGGTGCTCGTCGCCGGCGAGATCGCCCTGGACGGCTACGCCGACACTCTCGACCGCGCCGCCATCGTCAACGCCTTCCTCGGCGATCACCAACCGGAAAGAACCACAGTATGAGCCGCATCTCCCTCGACCGCGTGCGCGGCAGCGCCCTCGAGTCCGCGTCCGCCGGTGTCGTGCGCTGGGGCTTCGTCGCCGTCACAGTGCTGCTGATCGGCTTCTTCGCCATCACCGAACCGAACTTCCGCACGGTGGACAACATGTTCGGCATGCTCAAGTTCATCGCCCCCACGGCCATCGCCGGGCTCGGCGTGATGCTGGCGATGACCGTGGGCGGCATCGACCTGTCGGTGGGCGCATCCGCCGGGTTCGCGGTCTCGATCGCGGCCTGGACCATGGTGGTCGGCAACCAGGTCGGCGGCGTGGCCATCGGCGTGGTGCTGGCCGGCGGCGCCCTGATCGGGGCGCTCAACGCGCTGCTGATCGTGGTCGCGCGCATCCCCGACCTGCTGGCCACGCTCACCACGATGTTCGTGATCGTGGGGCTGAAACTGCTCATCGTGGACGGCAAGTCCATCTCCTCGCAGATGACCCTCTCCGACGGCTCCACGGCGCCCGGCCGGTTCACCACCGACTTCCTCTGGCTGGACCGCGGCAGCATCGGGCCTGTGCCGGTTCCCGTGCTGATCTTCGTGGCCCTCACGGCGCTGCTCTGGTTCGTGCTCGAACGCACCAAGTGGGGCCGTGCGCTCTACGCGGTCGGCGCCAACGCCGAGGCGGCCCGGCTCGCCGGCATCCGGGTGCAGCTCTACCGCACCGCCGCCTACATCGGCTGCGGCCTGCTCGCCTCGGTCGCCGGGCTGCTGCTGGCCGCCCGCATCGGTCAGGGCGACGTGAGCGCGGGCAACTCGCTGCTGCTCGACGCCATGGCAGTCTCGCTGGTGGGCGTCTCGGTGCTCGGCATGGGCCGCCCGAACGCGTGGGGCACGGCCCTCGGCGCCGTGCTGATCGCCGTGATGGTGACCGGCTTCACGATGATCGGGCTCCCCTACTACGCGCAGGACTTCGGCAAGGGCATCGTGCTGCTCGTGGCCCTGCTGTTCAGCTTCACGTTCTCCCGCAAGCGCACCGTCGTGGTGGCCGGGAGCATGACCAACTAACCCCGCCCCAAGACCATGGGTCGCCCATTTTTGCTAGTCGGGAGCCGCCTCAACTAGCAAAAATGGGCCAGTCATGGGGTTGAGCCGCGGGTTTCGACGGTGAAGCGCAGCATCCACTCGATCAGTTCGGCGTGCCAGCGGGCCTGCCGCAGGTCGGCGCCCCAGACGTAGATGCCGTGGTTGGCCACCAGCACCGCCGGGACCTCCGCCACCCCTGCGCCGGGGCGGAGGTACACCGCCTCGAAGGCGTCGCCGAGCTCCACCATGTCCTGGCTGTTCTGCACCACCGGGATGACCACGGTCTCGTTGTGGGCCAGGTGGCCGATGCCCTTGAGCATCTCGAGGTCTCGCAGCACCACGCCATCGGGCCAGTGGTGCGCAGCGACCACGGCGGCCAGGGCGTGCACGTGCACCACGGCGCCGGCTCCGGTGACCCGGGCGACGCGGGCGTGCAGCCCGGACTCGTCCGAGGGCTTGTGGCCGGAGCCGCCGCGGCCCTCGACGCGTTCGCCGTCGCGGTCGACGATGACGAAGTCGGATGCGGTCAACTCGCCCTTGTCGAGCCCTGAACCGGTCACGGCCAGCAACAGCGGGTCGCGCTCAAGGGTGACCGAGAGGTTGCCGGAGGTGCCTCGCATCCAGCCGAGCCCGGCGAAGCGCGCGGCCTCGGCGGCCAGGGCGGCGCCGGCGGCGTGCAGGGTCTGCTCGGTGAGTCCGAGCGGCGAGAACTGATTCATCGGCTCGCCACCTCGACCTCGTCGAAGGAGGCCACGACGGGTGCCGCACCGAAGTCGGCGCCGAACCACGGCTCATCCGGCCGGGAGAACGCCACGACCTGCCAGCCGGCTTCGGTCGCCGCGGCGACCTCCTCCGGGTGGTCGGTGAAGAACACCAGGTCGCTCGCGTCGACGCCGAGCGCGGTGCGGATGGCGTCGTAGGAGGTCGCCTCTTTCTTCGACCCGGCCTTGACCGTGTCGAAGTAGTCCACGATGAGCGGCGTCAGGTCGCCGTCCGGGGAGTGCCTGAACCACGGCACCTGGCTGGCCACCGAGCCAGAGGAGAACACGGCGAGGGTGACGCCGTCGTCGTGCCAGCGGCGCAGCTGCGGGATCACGTCGTCGAAGAAATGCGAGCTGATCTCGGCGCGGGCGAAACCCTCGGCCCAGATCTGTCCCTGGATGGTCTTGAGCGGGGTGGCCTTCACATCGGCGGCCATCCAGGCGTGCAGTACCGCCACGACCTCGGCGGTCGAGGCGTCGGCGGCCAGCCCGCCGTCGGCGATGACCTGCGCGCGGGCCTCGGCGATGACGGGGTCGGCGGCGTGGTCGTCCAGCCAGGCGCCCAGGCGGGGACGGGCGTAGTCGTAGAGGTCGCCGAGGATGAACCCGGCGGCGCTCGTGGTGCCCTCGAGGTCGAGCACCAGGGTGCTGGCGGTGATGTGCAGGGTCACAGGGTTCCTTCGGTGCTGGCGGTGCTTTCGGTGCTTTCGGTGCTGGCGGCACTGGTGCCGGTGATGATCCAGGCGCGGGCGCGGCCGAGCAGATCGGCGTAGGCGGCCGGGATGCGCTCGGCGGGCAGGGTGGTGAAGTCGGCGGCGTGCGAGTAGCCGGCCACCCGGCGCACGGCCTCCACCCCGGCGAACCGCCAGGCGTCGCTGCGGATGCGGGCGAGCCAGGCGTCGAGGTCGAGGCCGTCCGGGGTGCCCACCCGCTGCGGCCAGCGCTCGGCGACCAGGGCCCCGAAAGCGCTCCAGCTCGACTCGATCGCCGAGGCGCGGGCCGCGGCGAGCGCGGTCGCATCCACCTGGGTGGCCGCGATCGAGGCGATCGTGAGGTTGGCCCAGAACAGGCCAAGGTCCATGCCGGCGGGGCCGACGAAGCTGAACTCGGGGTCGAAGACCTTGGTGGCCTGCTCACCACCGCGCACGCCGACCATGAGCGATCCGGAGTGCAGGTCGCCGTGGATGAGCGCCTCGGCGCGGGTGGCGAAGATCTCCCGCACGTCGGCCACGGCGCCGAGCAGCTCGGTGTCGGTGTAGAGCGCGCGCACCTCCGCGTCGAGCTCGGGGATCCAGTGGTTGTGGTCGTTCAGTCGGTAGGGCTCGTCGAGCACGGCGTCCACCGTGAGGGCGCAGAGCTCGGGGTTGGCCGCGGTCTCGATGAGTGCGGCGTGCTCGTCAGGGCCGAGGCCTGCGCGGCTCGTGGCCAGGGTGAGCTCGGCGCTGAAGCGCCCCACGACGGTGCCGAGGGCCTCGAAGTCGAGGGCAACGGGCTCGGCGCCGGCGACGACATCCGCCACCTGACGCACGAGCACATCGCGCAGCACGTCGAGGTCGGAGAGGTCCTCCATCACCAGCACGTAACGATCCAGGTCGACAGGCTCGACGGATGGCACGCTCGCCGGCGCGAGGTCGGCGAGCATCGCGTACGCGCGGGCCTCCGAGGCGATCCGGTTGGGGTCGATCGGCCACTCGGGCCCGACGGCTTGCACCCACGGCGGCGCCTGCTTCACGGCCAGGCTGCCCAGCGGGCCGCGCGCGATGAAGACCCGGTTCATATTGCCCGCGGTGACCTCGTCGACCTCGATGTCGTCGGCGGATGCGGCGAGGCGGGGCAGGTAACCGGCGCCGTCGAGGTAGGCCACGACGTCGTCGCGGTCGACCAGGAGGGCGTAGTCGGCGCCGTCCGCAACGGCGGGGCTGGTCTGAGGCTGGGGGCTGTCACTGCTCACCGGAGGGCTCGATCCTGGGAGATGGTCGGGTGGGGGGTCTCGAAGTACTGCGCGAGGTCGGCCGGCCGGAACGGACCGCGGTCGGTCACGAGCGCGCTGACGAAACGCGGCGGGGTCACGTCGAAGGCGGGATACCAGGCATCCGTGAGCAGGGCGGAGGCGGTGCGCACGCCCATGGTCTGGAAGACCTCGGCCGGGTCGCGGTTCTCGATCACGATGTCCGAGCCGGTCGGCAGCGTCGGGTCCGGGGCCTGGATGAGTGCGTAGTACGGCACGTCGAAGGCGGCCGCGGCGACGGCGAGACCGAGGGTGCCGACCTTGTTGGCGACGCTGCCGTCCATGCTCACCCGGTCGGCCGCGGTGACGAGCGCGTCGATACGCCCGATCGACGATCCGGGAGACAGGGCCGCGGCGGCCATTCCGTCGGTGATCAGGGTCACCCGCTGGCCCATCTCCCGCAGCGTGTGCGCGGTGAGCCTGGCGCCCTGCAGGTAGGGGCGGGTCTCGGTGGCGACCCAGTCGAACCGCTTGCCGGCGGACTCGGCGGCGCGCACCAGTTCGATCAGGTAGGTGTCCATCCAGCAGTGCGTGAGGATGCGCGCACCGTCGTCGAGCAGCGCAACCGTGTGTTCACCGAGGGCCCGGCTGCGCGAGCGGTAGAGCAGCGCGAACGCACGGGCCGCCTCGACGGCGGACTCCACGATCTCAGCGGTGCTCGCGGCGCCAGTGAGGGCGGCGAGCACGAACTCCACCGCCTCACGCGGATGGTTGTTGGTGGGCCGGGCGTTGGCGAGCACCAGCGCCGCCCGCCGGAGCGCCACCTGGGCCTCGGGCAGCGGTAGCGCGGCGGCCTGCAGCGCGGCCAGTTCCATGCCGGCGCAGGCGGCGAACGCCGGGCCGGAGCTCTGCGTCACCATGGCGGTGATGGCCGCCGCGACGGCGTCGGCCGACTCGGCCCGCACCCACTCGATCCGGGCGGGGAACACCCGGCGGTCCAGGATCCAGACCGCGCCATCCTGCACGCGCACCGAGCCGTCGAGGGCAGGCACGGCGGGCAGCAGGATTCCGTGCGGGTCTTGATCGCTCACGTCGTCCTCCGGTGTCGGGCGGGGTCACCCGTCGGCCGGGTCGATCCCCCGAGAATACCGGCGGCAGCCGCACCGGGCACGGCCTGCCTCCGGGTCCGGCCGTGTCGCCGCGTGATTCCGCGGCGGGAAGCCAGCCCGATTGTTAAGCAGTGTGACGACACGCGGGCCGTCACGGTGTGACCATGGTCCCCCCTGACCGGGGCAAACACACAGATGCGCCGCAGGCGTTTGCGCCAAGATAGTGGGGTGACTTCTCTCCATGACCTGTTCTCCCGTGGTTTCGCCTCCGACAACTATTCGGGCGTGCACCCGGAGATCCTCGACGCGATCGTGCGCGCCAACGGCGCCCACCAGATCGCCTACGGCGACGACGTGTACACGGCCGAACTGCAACGGGTCTTCGCCCGGCACTTCGGCGAGGGCGTCGAGGCGTTCCCGGTGTTCAACGGCACCGGGGCGAACGTCACGGGCCTGCAGTCGATGCTGCCGCGCTGGGGAGCGGTGATCTGCGCGAGCACCGCGCACATCAACACCGACGAGGGCGGAGCCCCGGAGCGGGTCGGCGGCCTCAAGCTGCTGCCCGTGCAGACTCCCGACGGCAAGCTCACCCCCGAGCTGATCGACCAGGAGGCCTGGGGCTGGGGCGACGAGCACCGCGCGCAGCCGCTCGTGGTGTCGATCACCCAGACCACAGAACTCGGCACGCTGTATACCCCGGCCGAGGTGCGCGCCATCGCCGATCACGCGCACGCCAAGGGCATGCTGCTGCACATGGACGGCGCCCGCATCTCCAACGCCGCGGCCGCCCTCGGGGTACCGTTCCGCGAGTTCACCAGTGACGCCGGTGTCGACGTGCTCAGCTTCGGCGGCACCAAGAACGGCATGATGCTCGGCGAGTGCATCGTGGTTCTCAACCCCGACGCATCCATGGGCCTGAAGTACCTGCGGAAGCTCAACATGCAGCTCTCCTCGAAGATGCGCTTCATCTCCGCCCAGCTGATCGCCCTGCTCGACGGCGACCTGTGGCTGCGCAACGCCGACCACGCCAACGCCATGGCCGCACGCCTGCGCGGTGCGCTCGAAGAGGGTCTGGCGGATGGCTCGCTCACCGGGGTCTCGTTCAGCCAGCCCACCCAGGCCAACGCGATCTTCGCCGTGCTGCCGGCGGGCGTCGCCGACAAGGTGCGCGAGCTGTACCGTTTCTACGACTGGAACCCGGCCACCGGCGAGGTGCGCTGGATGTGCGGGTTCGACACCACCCCCGAGGACGTCGACGACTTTGTCGCGGCCCTGACGAAGGAGCTGGCCGCAGCATGAACGTCTTCGCGAGCAAGCCGTGGCTGAGTTCCTACGCGGTGGGCGTGCCCAACGCCATCGCGGACCCCACCGAGACCCTGGTCGACATGATCGAGGGCTCCGCCCGCCGGTTTGCCGACAAGGTGGCGCTGGACTTCTTCGGCGGCACCATGACCTACGGCCAGCTCGGTGACGAGATCTCCCGGGTGGCCAATGGGCTGCGCCGGCTCGGCGTGAAGCCCGGCGACCGGGTGGCGCTCGTGCTGCCGAACTGCCCGCAGCACATCGTGGCGTTCTACGCCGTGCTGCGCCTCGGCGCGATCGTCGTGGAGCACAATCCGCTCTACACCGAACGTGAACTGCGCCACCAGTTCGAGGACCACGGCGCGAGCGTCGCCATCGTCTGGGACAAGGTCTACTCCATGGTGCGCGGGTTCCCGCGCGACATGGGCCTGCACACCGTCGTGGCCGTGGATGTCACCAAGTCGATGCCGCTGGCCACCCGGCTGGCCCTGCGCCTGCCGATCCCCAAGTCCCGCACCGCCCGTGCCTCCCTCACGGTGGCCCAGCCGCTCAAGGACGCCATCGAATGGCCGGCCCTGGTGGGCTCGCGTCGGTTGCGCACCGCGCATCCGCGCCCGCTGCTCGGCGACACCGCCGTGCTGCAGTACACCAGCGGCACCACCGGGGCGCCCAAGGGCGCCATCCTCACCCACTTCAACCTGCAGGCCAACGCGCAGCAGAGCGAGGCCTGGGTGCCAGGGCTCGAGCGCGGCAACGAGGTGTTCTACGGCGTGCTGCCGATGTTCCACGCCTACGGCCTCACCCTGTGCCTCACCGTCGCCATGTCCATCGGCGCCCGTCTGGTGCTCTTCCCCAAGTTCGATGTGGGCCTGGTGCTCAACGCCGTCAAACGCACCCCGCCCACCTTCCTGCCCGCCGTGCCGCCGATCTACGAGAAGCTCGTGACGGCCGCGAACGACAAGGGCATCAGCCTGCACGGCACCAAGTACGCCATCTCCGGCGCGATGAGCCTGCCGCTGAAGACCGTCGAGCTGTGGGAGACCGCCACCGACGGCCTCCTCGTGGAGGGCTACGGCATGACCGAGTGCTCGCCCATCGCGGTGGGCAACCCGATGGGCCCGAGCCGGCGGCCCGGCACCGTGGGGGTGCCCTTCCCGAGCACGGAGATCCGCGTGGTCGACCCCGCCGACCCCACCGTGGACCGCGGTTTCGACGAAGAGGGAGAGCTGCTCGTGCGCGGCCCGCAGGTCTTCTCCGGCTACTGGGACCGCCCCACCGAGACGGCCCAGACCCTGCTGGCGGATGGCTGGCTGCGCACCGGCGACATCGTCACGGTCTCCTCCGACGGCTACGTCACCATCGTCGACCGCATCAAGGAACTCATCATCACCGGGGGTTTCAACGTGTCGCCGTCCGAGGTTGAGGCCGCACTGCTGTCGCACCCCGACATCGCCGACGCCGCCGTGGTGGGGCTCAAGAGCGCCGGCGGCGGCGAGGATGTCGTGGCCGCCGTGGTGCTCATCGCCGGCGCCACCCTCGATGTGGACGGCCTGCGCGAGTACTGCCGCACCCGTATCTCCGCCTACAAGGTGCCGCGCCGCATCGTCGAGGTCGACGACCTGCCCCGGTCGCTCATCGGCAAGGTGATGCGCCGCCAGGTGCGCGACAACCTCGTCGCCGCGGATGCCGCCGCCAACCCGGCAACCTGACGCCCACCGCAAAGATGCGGATGCATGGAATAAGTGCGTCCGTTCGGCGTTGATATGACTGGGTCGATGGCGCCCCGCACCCGTTCCACTCGCACAGGCAACACAGAAAGCCGGGCACCATGACCCTCATCACCGACACCCACAGCCGTTCCGCCGACACCACGTCGCCGATCCTGCCCGCGCTGGCCGCGCGCTGGAGCCCCCGCGGATTCGACCCCACCGCCGTCATCGACGAAGACACCCTCACCACCGTGCTCGAGGCCGCCCGCTGGGCGCCGTCCGGCAACAACAACCAGCCGGCCCGCTTCATCGTCGCCCGCCGCGGCTCCGAGAGCTTCCGCAAGATCCACTCGCACCTGATGGGCTTCAACCAGGCCTGGGCCGACAAGGCCTCCGTGCTGATCCTCAACATCGCAGAGGGCGACAACCCCTGGGCGCAGTACGACCTCGGCCAGGCCGTCGCCCACCTCACCATCCAGGCGCAGCACGAGGGCCTGTTCACCCACCAGCTCGGCGGCATCGACCGCAAGGGCCTGGCCGACGCGTTCCACCTCAAGCCCGGCCAGGATGCCGTCACCGTGACGGTGCTCGGTGTGCTCGGTGACGCCGACTCGCTCACCCCGGAGCTGCTCGAACGCGAGATCGCCCCGCGCACCCGCAAGCCGCTCTCCGAAGTGCTGCTCGTCAACGACTAGGTCGTTCCCCGAGTTGCCAGTTGGGTGCACCTCGGCACGACGCATCCCGTACACATGACGAACGCCCCCTCGCATCAAGCGAGGGGGCGTTCGTTGTGAAACCGTGCGGACTACGGGCGCAGCAGCACCTTGATGGCGCGACGCTCGTCCATGGCGGCATAGCCTTGCGCCACCTCGGTGAGCGGCAGCTGCAGGTCGAAGACCCGGCCGGGGTCGATCTCGCCGGTGAGCACCTCTGGCAGCAGTTCCTCGATGTAGGCACGCACGGACGCGACGCCACCGTTCACGCCGACGTTGCGGCCGAAGAGCGCCTTGATCGGCAGCTCGGCGCCGCCGTTGGGCACGCCCACGTAGCCCACCATGCCGCCGGGGCGGGCCGAGCGGATCGCCTGGTCCATCGATTCCTGGGTGCCGACGCACTCGAGCACGCAGTCGGCTCCGACGCCGTCGAACATCTCGTGGATGCGTTCGACGCCCGCGTCGCCGCGCTCCTCCACGATGTCCGTGGCACCGAACTCGCGGGCCACGGCCTGCCGGTCGGCGTGCCGGGACATCGCCACGATGCGGGAGGCGCCGAGGCGCTTGGCGGCGATGATCGCGCAGAGGCCCACGGCCCCGTCGCCCACCACCACGACGGTACTGCCGTCGGTGACGCCGGCCGAGACGGCGGCGTGGTGGCCGGTGCCCATGACATCGGCCAGGGTGAGGAGGCCGGGCACCTGGGCATCCGTCGGCTGCACGGGGGTGGCGACGAGCGAGCCGTCGGCGTGTGGAACCCGCACGCGCTCACCCTGGGCGCCGTCGGCAAAGCCGCCGAGCCTGTCGTCGGAACCCCACCAGCCGCCGTTCAGGCAGGAGGTGCTGACGCCGTTGCGGCAGTTGACGCAGGTGTTGTCGCAGTCGTAGAACGGGGCGATGACGAAGTCGCCCACCTTGATGGTCTGCACATCGGGCCCGATTTCGTCGACGATGCCGACGAACTCGTGGCCGATCCGGTGCGGTTCGTCCGTGGGAGTCACGCCGCGGTACGGCCAGAGGTCGGAGCCGCAGACGCAGGCCGCGACGACCCGCACGATGGCGTCGCCGCCGGTGGAGAGGATGGGGTTGGGTACTTCTTCGAGTCGGATGTCCCGCTCGCCGTAGATCACTGTTGCACGCATCCGAAAAGCCTAACGCCGAGCCCTCGCCGGCGCCCAGGCGGAGGCCGGGTCTGGGCATCTTCTCAGTGCCCGTGACTCAGGGCCCGGAACCCCGCCCGCCACGTCCGCGAACCGTGACTCAAGCCCCGGAAATCCGAGATTCTGGGTGTTGAAGTCACAGGTCGCGGACGAGGGCGGAGGCGGCCTGGAGCGGGAGGCGCACCGTGACGGTGGTGCCCTCGCCCAGGACGCTGCTCAGCTCGACGGTGCCCGAATGTGCGGTGACGAAGGCCCGCACGATCGCCAGGCCGAGGCCCATGCCAGGGATCGCCAGCTCGGTCGAGGAGCGGGCGCGGAAGAACCTGTCGAAGACCTGGCGCGCATCCTCCTGGCTGAGGCCGATGCCGTCGTCGGTCACGCACAGCACCGCATCCGTGCCCTCGGTGTCGACGCTCAGGGTGACGGTGCCCATCGACCGGGAGAACTTGATGGCGTTGGTGAGCAGGTTGTCGATGACCTGCTCGATGGCCACCGGATCGACCTGGGCGACCACCGTGGCGCCATCGCGTGCGTGCAGGGTGACACCGGCGCTCTGCGCACGCGGCACGGCGGTGTCCAGGCAGGATTGCAGGATCTGGCCGAGATCGGTGTCGACCCGGCGGATCGCGGGCTGCCCGTCGGTGGCGCTGAGCAGATGCGCGATCACCGACAGCAGGCGCTGGGCGTTCCGCTCGATCACGTCGATCTCCATGGTGATGCCCAACTCCTCGGCGTCGATGAGGTCGAGGTAACCGATGATCGACGTGAGCGGGGTGCGCAGCTCGTGTGAGACAGTGGCGAGGAAGTCGTCGCGCACGGCGATCGCCTCCACCAGCGGAGTGACATCGGTGGCCACCACAACCGTGCCAAGGGCAAACCCGTTCTCCCGTTCCACTACCCCGGAGGAGGCGATGATCGCGCTCTGATCGTCGTGCCCGCCGACCCAGTAGACCCGCTTGTCCACGAGGTCGCCGCGGAGCGCTCGGGCGGCGATCTGGTCGTCGAGGGCGACAAGGGTGGTGCGGTCCACGTCGAAGACCAGCGAGGCATCCCTGCCGTAGGCGCCGGTGGCCGAATCGGTGCGCACAGCCAACCTGCGGGCCGCAGCGTTGCTGAGCACCACCTCCCCCCGCGGGTTATAGAGCTCGATGCCCGCGTCGACGGTCTCCATCACAGCCTCGAAGGTGGCCCGCCGGTCGGTGGCCTCGAGCAGCGCCTCTCGCAGCTCCCGGGAGACCACCACCAGTCGGCGTTGCTGGGCCCGCAGACCGTTGGCGGCGACGCGGGCGGTGATGGCGATGAACGCCGTCGTGATCGGCAGCAGCAGCACGCTTCCCCAACCGATCGCCTCGGTGGGCAGTTCGCCGGCCTGGAACAGGGGGAAGGCACCGACGAAGAACGCGCCGACCAGCGCGAGGCCCAGTGCCCACCAGGCGAAACCGTAGGCCAGCCACAAGACGGGCACGACGACGAGCATGCTCACGGCCGGCAGGGTTTCCCGCACCCCGTCGCGGAGGAACGCGACCACAAGCACGTCCACCAAAGGAACAATGACCAACCACTGGTAGCCGTGCCGCTCCCAC
>Ga0247808_10000168_pt1 | contig 40778 bp, 80 predicted proteins | sample UWRJL089202R1_FD_179914 | JGI IMG/M metagenome (GOLD analysis project Ga0247808, IMG submission 179914) | Plant litter microbial communities from Arlington Agricultural Research Station in Wisconsin, United States - UWRJ-L089-202R-1 | ecosystem: Environmental > Terrestrial > Plant litter >...
CATTTTTTAATAAAAGGCATCCAAAGTTTAAAATCCTTGCCGATGTAAAACAAATATAGCAGGGTCACAATTACGCACAAAACGTAAAATACCCTGCTATAAAATTTTTTCAAGGAATAAAAAATATCCTGCCATTCGACAAACCACAAAAAAATAGTCATTATCGTAATCGATAAAATTATGTATTCTTTAGTGGTTAGTTTCATATTACAGTTTTTTAGGTCTTGGCAAAACGTGGTTTGCTACATCTACCGATGTGTTGTTTACTGAAGGGGATTCTCCTTCATAGATTTTTGCTTCGTAGTCTTTAGAGTGCTGATCAACCATTGATTCAAGGTCAATCAATTCTTGTTCTGTGAATCCAGTGAACACAATGTTAACGTTTTTGGACATTTCAAGTGGTATTTAAGTTAGCCGTAAATGTAAGGAAAAAAAATTAAATAAAAATAATTTATAAAAAGTGCTTGTAATTAATTATAATGCTTATATTTGTTGAAGTAAAAACAATTAAAAATATTTATTATGAAAAAACAAAAATCATTTTTATTAATTTTTTTATCTTCAATCTTTATTTTGTCTTGTCAGGAATCTGAAAACAAAACAAAAGAATACGAAATTCCTAAGGTTGAAAGGTTCGTTACAGATACTATTGAGGATATAAAAATAGTAAAATCAATTAAAGAGGTAAATGAAACCTCAACTGGTTATGAGTACAAATATGATTGGCTAAATGGTAAATTCCGACAACAACCTACTGTAAATAGTGAAATGAGATATTATATAGTTTTTACTAATGGTCAAATTGAAGAAACAACTAAAAATAAAGGTATGTTTTATTCTCAAGGAGATACAGTTAAAACTTATAGATATGTTTATTCAAATTAAAAAATATGGCACATAACGAAAGAAACGCAGGGCGTAAATTAAAGTACGGAGAAAAAAAAGTGAGAGTAGTTAGATACTATCCACCAATTGCTATTCCTGAAATAGACGAAAAGGCAAATGAAATATTAGAAACATATAAAAAGAAGTAGTTATGGAATTAATAAGTATGGTTGAGTTTGTAAAATTAGTGGAAAGAAAATCATTAATTTATCAATTGAAAAAGATTAGGAAATATGCTGAATTTTTAGCTACTCCTTTAGATAAAAAAATGTTTATTGGAGAAGATTGTTATTTTGAAGGATTCACTGAAACAGGAAGAAAACACGTTAATAATAAATTTATTTTCATCGGAATAGATTTTAAATACGGAAGGTACAAAACAGTTGAAGATTTAACAAAAGATGATTTTCAAGGTCAAAAGGTAAAAATAACAAAATCCGGTATTAAAAAAATCGGAATGCAAAACGTATTATAACTATGAAAAAAATAATACTCGCATTACTATTTACTTCGGTAGGTTATGCACAAAATAAATCTGATTCATATTTTGAAAAAATAAATGAAGAAAGGATTTTAGAAGCAATAAAATATGAATATTCTTTATGCCCTAAATGTTATTTGGATTCTTTTAAAATATTCTTTGTTGATTTTGAGATTATGGTGACTTTAGGTAATGAAGAAAAAATAGATTACTACATTAATACTTGGGATAATATAAAAATAAAACCTAAAAATTTAAAAGAAAATACAAATTTAAAATTAACTAATTTCATCAAATACAAAATAATAAAATGAAAAAATTAATACTAATGTTATTATTAACTTCATCAGGTTATGCACAGGTTGAATTTAATAAATTGGAATATTTTACGGCTTCGGTAATTGCCGATCCTTATGCTTCGGCAAAAGAAAAAGGCTTGCTTATAGGCGCGGAAATAGAATACGTTGGACTTGTTTACACTCGTGTAGGCATAACGCACTTCTCAAAGCTTAAAGACGGTTATACGGATGCTATCGTAGGCATAGGAATAAACTTAACTTCTGGTTATTTCGGAGAGGTAAGATATTACGCTGGTGGCAGAATCGGAGTTATAAAAAGACAGGCGACTAACGCAACGGCCGGAGGTGAAGCGGGAATTGACTTCAAGCTAAACGAAACTTTCTTTGTTGGAGTTCGTGGCACATTGGATTACCGAAGCGACCAGGAGTTTTACGATGGAGAAAACGGAATGATTCCAAGTGGTTTTATTAGAGTAGGATTTAAATTTTAGAGTTATGGAAACAACATTTAGTTTAAAGAAATTCTTAACATTTATTTTTATATTTAATATATTAGTTTATTTGGGATGGAGTTTTGTTGAATTTTCTTTTTACGAGCCAATATACCAAACATTTAAGACGACAACATCAAGAGGAATGTACTTAGTTTTTTTGCTTGTAATTTGTGTTTTTGGAACTCCTTACTATCTACCTTTTAAATCATAAATTATGACAAACGAAGAAATAGACAGACTAAACGAGCCATTATTTAGATTTGGTTGCTGTTGTATAGTATTTATCGGAATCGCTTTTGTTATAGCGGTGGGTTGGTTTCTTAATTTATAAATTATTTTTTATGACTGATAAAGAAAAAAAAGCAGAATATGATAAAATTTATAGGCTTAAAAATAAAGAATCTATAAAAATAAAAAAAGCTTTGTTTGCTAAATCAGAAGCAGGAAGGCTAATTCAAAAAAGGCAAAGAGAAAAAAGAGGGCAAAAATATCAAAATGAATATTGTAAAAAACCAGAACAGAGGCAAAAGGAAAGATTAAGAAGGTATAAGAGAAATGGAACATTAGGAGTTTTAAAATTTTGTATAGTTTGTGAATCAGAAAAACCAATTTTAGATTTTAGAGGTTCAAGAATTTATGAAGATGGAAGGTATCATCTTTGTGTAGGTTGCGAATTAAATCATCAAAAAGAACTTGGAGTAACAACAAAGGGAATTATTCAAGCTATTATCGTAAGATGCAATTACAGATTAACAAGACAGGACGTTGCAAAACATCCTTATTTTATAGAAGCAAATAAATATTTAATCACTTTAAAAAAGTTAGTACAATGAAAAATGTTAAAGAATTACGTGATGCCTTAGTAGATGTTTTTGAAAAGGTAAAAAGTGGAGATATGGACACCACACAAGGAAAAACGTTAGTAGCAACTAGCAACGCAATGTTAAAGTCTGCTCAATTAGAATTAGAACATTCTAAAATGATTGGAAAATCAAAAGAAATTAAATTCTTAAAAACAGAATAAAAACAAAAAACGCCCTCAATTAGAAGGCGTTTTTTTATTTTTTACTTAAATCTGATATGGTTTCGTCTTTCACGTTAGAGCTTTTAGAACTCCCGAAAAGATAGCCTACTACTATCGGCATAAGGTTATTAATCTGCTGTGATTCGCTTTCAGATACTTCAACAAAAGATATGATTATATAACCGCCCAATATTACTATAACGGAAATAACATTCTGTATCTTGAAGTTATTCAGGAATTTAATCGGTTACAGGAATGTTATTGATGAGTTCTTGATTTGCCTTATTCACTTCTACCAACTGCTTATTAGACCTTTCTAATTCATCTTTTAGTTGCTCGATTTCCGTTTTAGCTTCATCTAATAAACTTGAAGTTTCAGCTAATTTGTCTTTAGTAGATTTCAATTCTGATTCAAGCGCTTTGTTTACATCTTGCAATTGGTTTACATTTAAGATAAGCTGATTGTTTATTCCCTCAACAACTTCTGATAAATCCATAACCGTAGGGGAATCTTCAATTCCAAAATCAACCGGCATTGTATCAAAAGTCTTTTCTCCAAATAACACACCATTTTCAAAAACCTGCTCTTTATACGAATAATCGCAACCCTGTATTTCTCCGTTTGACTTCCAAGCAATTCTAAATTGCTGTGGTACTGTTTTTTTACTAAAGTTCATAATTATAAATTTATTTCTGTTCCTGTTACATAAGTTACTGTTCCTGTTCCAACGGTTGCCGTTCTTATTCTTGCCAAGGCGTTTGTCGGTATAACTCCAACTAATGTTCCTGTCTGTGCGTTAGTCAATTGAACGGTTACCGTTAACCCCACGCCGCTTGAATTTCCTACTTGTGATGGATTTAGCCAAGTAGTACCACCATTAATTGAATACTCTAAAAAAGCCGTTGCCGTTGATGTTCCAATCAAAAGTGGATTTGTTACTTGGCACGTAACCGAATAAGACACTATTGTGTTGCGTATAGAAGAAGGTGTAAAGTTAGTATTTAATGGTCTTGTAGCAATTGAAATTACAGGCTGTGGTAATGTGAAATTTGGATAAGTACCCGTAGCGCCATTTATAATGACTGTCTGGTCGGGAAGCGTATTAGAAATTACATTTGAAGCTATTGAAATACCTGGTCCTGATGTATAAGTATTTTGTGGAATTACAACGCTATTTCCTGATGAAATGCTCAAATTATTTCCTAAAATGCTCAAGGTTTGTAATTCATTGGTTATGCTTCCATCAATTTCTGTTGTCAAATATCCTGCGCCATTAGTCAGTTGATTATTGTTTGTGGGTATCGTTGGCTTTCCTGTTATTTCCGCATAAGTTGGCACGTATGACAAAGGCTTAAATCTTGCATCCGATTGAATTTTACTATAAGTGAATCCTGAATTTTCAGTAACGAAATAATTCCAACCCGAACCGTTGTTATATTCCGGCAATTGTGTTGTTGAATTAACTTGTATCCTTCCTATTAATGGTGTAGCCGTATTTGATATTGCGTGACCCCTTACAGGAACTATCAAAATACTGTCCATTTTCCATCCATTTCTATGAGTATTCAATGTACTTGTATTTCCTGAAACATTAAACACTGTTTGTGATTGCAAATTAAAAGCTGTTAGTAGGAAGAAAACGATAATCTTAATTGTTAGTTTGTTTCTCATTATTTTTAGTTTTTGTTGAAATATACAGTTATTAAATCCGTAGCCATTACAGCCATTGTAATAGTTCCTGTGGTTGAATTAAATGTGAATGGTCCTTGCGTAATATCTCCATTCAATACCACCATCGATATATTTGTTGCACCTATAAGGGCATTGTTTTGATAAGTAGCCGAAGGAGAAGATATTGTTGCATTTATAGACCTTGCCGTTTCTATTGCATTATACACCTCCCAACCCGAAGCGCCTCCTACCTTAATCTTATTTATAGAAGTATTAAAATACATTGCGCCCTGTTCGTAAGCAGGTTCTGTCCCTGTCGTATATTTTGCTAGTCCTAACAATCCTGTCATATTACCGCCAGACTTAAGAACTACATTATCAGTTATTGCCAAGAATACCCAAGAACTCCAAGTACCACTCTGCTGTTTTCTTGACGCTATATTTCCACCAACAATATTAAAAGCTATCTGTGCGCATTCGTCAGGAGCAAAACGAAATGTTTGAACTGTTCCGAAATCGAAAGGTCTGTTTGCTGTAGAATCTGTAAACCTTCTGATGCAGGACAATTCAATAGCGTTCAAATCAGTAGAAAGTATTCCTGTGCCTTGCTCCCAGCCTGATATAGATTTGTGAACTGTATCAGCATCATTTGCTTTTAATGCTAATCCTGCCGTATAAAAAGTATAGTCTATCAATTCCCTGCCTGTAAACCCTGAAGATACTCCTGCCTTATATGCTAATTTTAAAGACAGTCCTAAAGTATTTGCATCCTGTCTTACAATTGCCGTAGTGCCACCGAAATTAATCCCGTGAATGTTGTCGGAAGGAACTTGAACATTGGCTATCGCCACAAGGTCACCTCCCCTGATATTTCCGTTGGTATCAAATCCGTATAAAGAAGGATTAGATAAAATTTGCTTAATAAATTGAGTCATATTGTTTGACGAAGCGACTGCGACCTGATCTAACGTTGGAACACTGCTCAACCCTGAAATATTATAGCTAATTAATTCCATCGTATTTGAAAACCTCTTGAAACAGGCAACTGAACCGACTGCCATAGTGAAATTTCCAGCCGTTGGGAATTTAAAAGGCATCAGGTTGAAATCATCTATATTGGCGTTTAAATCAAATGGCGTTGTCGAGCCGTTCTTTATCCAAATCAACTGACCATCATATTCTAATGTATTTGGGAGTCCTGTTGTCTGAACTCCGTCAATAGATACCAAAGCATTATTGACTATGTTATAAGCGTTAGTGAAGTCTGTAATAGTCAAAAAAGTATTGCTACCTGTGATGTTTTTAGTCGTCCAGCCGAATGATTTTTTTGTGATGTAGTCAGAGCCTACAGGTGCAGGATCTGAAATATTATCTTCATAAATATTTATTGAGGTCAAAAGCAAAGAACCTATAGGCGTTTCAGGTTGCAATGCGCTTCCTTCTCCTGCGCTTTCCTGTCCCTGTATTAGTTCAAATCCATCCCCTGAAGTCACTATAATATCTACCCTGCTCTGTCCTGTTTCTGCATCTTCTATTATAAAATCCTGTGAAGCGTTATTTGAATTTAATACATCGTCAATAATCCAAGAATACCCTGTGCTTACGTTTATTTCATTGCCTACCTTTGTAATTTCTCCATACGTAACAAACCTATCGTCTTCTGTATTTTGCTTATTCCATCTTATGCCATTGAACTGCCATAGATACAAAGGGTCTCCGTTAATGTCCTCTTGTATGTAAAAGTCTGCAGTGTTGTAATTTGCAGGAGGCACGTCATTTGGATTTTCAATACCTGAATGCAGTTTTACAGAATCAGAATCTATATCTTGGAATTGCTGTATTACGCTATTTATTGCATTGACTAAATTAGATGTATCAGTACTCGCCAAATCATCTAAATCTCCCGTAATATCATTAATCTGATTTACCATAGCGTCCAAAACGGGATTAAGCACGTTAGCTGTAATCTCATTGTTCCCGTTAGGGTATATATTTTCAGTGATTAGCTGAATTAGTTCTTCTCTACTCATTATCAAAGTCGTTATTAAAGTCGTTATTAAAATCTCCGTTTTCAAAGAAAGGAATATCTGAAAAATTATTGTCAAAATCAGCTATCTCGTTTCCGTCAACAGAGCTTATGTAAACAAAAGGGTGGTAATTTTCTAAAGAATCTGGCAGACTCTTTAATTGTATTACTGAACCTCCGCCTCCATTCATAGGATCGTAAGTATAACCTGATGTAGAAAGTCCAAATTCAAAACCAAATATTTTGACTGTTCCATCATAAAATTGAAGCGCAGCGAAGTAATCCCCATTGTCTAATTGTTCCAATAAGCATTCAGTCTGCTCATCTACTCCGCTTACAATTATAGTAACGTTATGTAGGTATTGAGCTATGCCTTCCTGTACTGTCTTTTCTGAATTGGCAAATATTGAAGAAGCATTTTCATTTATTGAAAACCGATATCCGGTCTTTGATTCCATAAGGTTAAATAAAACCCTATGCCTGCAAGTATATTCATCTTCTAATGAAACATTGCTTAAAAGTACACGCTTGTTTAATAAATCGTCCCGGTTTACCAAAACAACCTGCTGATAGTATTTATTGTTTCTTGGAGGGCAGTCGTTGTTCTGCCCCTGTCTTAATTTTTGGCAGGTCATAATTTTTTGGTTATATTGCCACCCCTTATGCCGTAGCCTTTATTTTTAGTAAAACCTCCGCATTTATCACAAGAACAGCCACAGCCTACGCAATTTTTAGAATTAAAATCTGTAAATGTTTCTCGTTTGTTGCAAAGGTACATTTCTGTTTTCTTGAACTTATCGTAACCCATAGAACGGTACATATCGGCTTGTTTTGATAACTCTTTATCGTTAAGCTGAATTGAAAAGTCATTCGTTTTCTTGACTAATCCGTTTGGAGTATCGTCAACTGAATTTATGAAAATATATCGAGCATAAGAATAATAGATAAGCACGTTTCTTATTCCTTCAAAGGTTCTTGTTTTACCTGAACAGTTTTCAAAAGCACCTCCGTAAATCAATGCTTTTTTTTCAGCATAGTTAACTACTAAAGGAATAGCATTTATACAAGTCTGATCGCCATTGCACTTTAGTACAGCTAAATCATAAGCATCCACTTCATCCCAATATTCTTTTATTTCGTACCAAAAATCACAATACAGATTTTCCATATCTGATTCAAGTGCATGCCTTTCGGCTATGCAAAGCTTATCATAGTCGCAATGTTTTGCAACAACGCCTATGCAGTTATAATCCTGTTGTGTCAGCATTTTCAGTTATTGTTTGGGTTTCTAATTTAAAGAAAGGCTTTATCTCGCAAGGAAAACCTAAATATGTTAGTGTTTCTGATAAGTGCCAACGCTCGTTATCTGTCTGCTCTGTATAGAATAACTTCGCTTGCATATACAAATCTCCCGAAGCACCGAATAAAGCACCGTCAGAAGCCTGAAATAAAACAGTAGGCAGGTTATTTGCCTGTCCTAATATAGCAGTTTCTAACCATTTCTTTGTTTCGCTGAATATCTTTTCGTCAAATTGAGCTTTAACGTCAATAATATACAAAACTTTTGTAATGTCCTCAACTGAAACAACATCTAAATGATATATTCCTGATGAATTTCCTGCACCAAGCCACTCAGCAATATCTTTTTCAACTTTTTTAGAAGTTTCTTCATCCAATCCGCTGGTAATTACAGCCTTTTTTCCAAGCATTCCAGAACGCCATTGTTCGTTTGTGTACAAACCTAAACGGTATTCAGTATCGCAATGGTTATAAACGGCATCGAAAGGACTTAAAGCGTACTTATATTCGGGTGTTAGGTTGTCGTAAAATACCTGCCCTCTGTAATAAGGCAACATTTCCTGTAATGTTTTTTCGTTAATAACTGCATCAGGGTTTTTTTCTAAATAATCCGCTTTTATCTGTTCAATTACTACATCGGCATTAGGATTGAAAGGATAGAATAGTTTTTCTTTTCTTTTTTTAAATCCTGTCCAAGCTTTCTTTTCCTTGAAATCGCTATAAACAATCATTCCCTTATTGCCGTCATCATCTTCTTTTTGGAAACGGCATTTAGGATAATCTAAAATGTCAAGTGTTTTTTGCTTTACTGATTTTAGATCATCAGTAAGTCCGTAGCCAACGTGAATCCAAGCACCGCCCTGTTTTGAATAATTTTGAGCTATGATATATGCAATCCTTGAAAGAATATAATTCTTTTTAGGATTTACTATAATATCTTGATTTTCATCAGTCAATCCTTTGCCTGAAATATAATTTCCGAATATCTTTGAAGCACGTACGGCCGTCGGAGAGTTTGAAATAACGGTTTCAATTTCGTAAGGGTACATATTGTCCTCTCCGTTCCAATATACTTTGCCTTCCTTGTCCGTATTCACAGGAATCAACCTATGATACATTTCAACGAGTGTGGCCCTTATTTTTTTAACGTCCATTATTTATTTTTTCTTTTACGAGTTTGCTTAACCGCAGATTCTGTTTTGGCCTGAGCATTATCTTTTACAACTTCTTCAGTTGTTTTTAATTCTTCTGATTTAGTTTCTTTAGGAAGTTTTGAGAACATTTTTTTACGTTCTTCAATTTCTTCTTCAGAACCGTTTGAAAGATAACCTAAAACAAATTCTTCTGTTAAGTTGGTATCATATTTCCTGTGCGTAACAGTTCCCTTTTTAAAAGACAATATCTTGCCTTCTGCTTTTTTTAATTGAAATGTAGCCATTGTTTTTTCTTTTTGTAAAGTTAATAAATTTTCCGTTCCGTTGATACGATTTACCAATTTATACCAATCAGAATTAAAAGTGCATCCTGCACAGTTTGGAGCATAACCGAACGCATCCTTAAACGTTTCTATGTAAAACAACATAAGGTTAGAATCTCTCCTAACCTTACTTGCATCTAATGATATTAATTCTTTGACAGTCATTTAAGCTTCATTTAAAAAGTCAGCATCAAAGTCCTCAATTTCTTGTCCGGGAACAGCAGATTTATAAACCAAAGGTAGAAAGCTTTCAGGACTTTCGTCACGGCTTGATAAAACTCCAATTGAACCACCGCCACCTTCTTGATTATCTAAAGTTCCATCAACCATTGATAAACCGTTTTCAATACCGTAAATTTCTATGATATCCCCGAACTGCATAGCAACTACGTATTTACCACGAATAAGCGCATCTGTAACGCATTTCTGCGCTTCCGTAGCTCCTACTGTAATCATCTGTACATTGTGTTTGAAGTCAGGACTTCCGAAAGTTTCCGAAGTAGTGGTATCAACATAACCTTTATAGGTGCTTCCATTTTCTCCACCAATAAACTTAAAGCCTTTTTTGTCTGCTTTCAATGTGAAAGTAACATTATAGGCGCAGGTTTCGGGTGTTAATCCTGTAGGAGCTGTAATTGTATATGTATCAATATCGTTTTTATTAATTATTACGATTTGTTGTGCATATTTACGAGTTGAAGGAGCGGAGCAAGAATAATCCGCTCCACTCTTTAATGTTCCACAAACGCTTGATATAGCCATTTTTTAATTTTTTTAAAGGTTAATTAAAGCGCTTCTGCTCCCAAGTAAACATATTCATTTGTTACCAAAGAAGCTCCGATGTTTGCACCACCTTTGATGTAAATTTGGTCATCATCTTTTGAGTACCAAATATCAAATGCTGGCAATTGGTCAAGCTCTGAAGTACCAATCATAATGTTTGTATCAGAAGTCAATAAGGCTCTGTAAGGGAATCCTAAGTTCAAAGCTGAAATAACTCCGTCTAATTCTCTATGTACGTGGATTGGAATACCGAAAATACGTAAGTCAGCATCGATATTAAACGCTCTCATAGCCGTAATTCCATCTGCTGAATAACATTCACAGTTGATTCCGTTTCTGTCGCCCAATCCATTTAACCAACCAACTAAAGCTGAAGCCATCGCTGCGGTCATTTCAAAACGTGCAGTAGCCTGGTTGAACCAAGGTTGTAGAACTGCCTCATTATACGCTTGCAATAAGTAAGCGTACACAGCTTCACCTGTTAATGGAACAGGCGAAGCTGCAGTTCCTGAATTGTTTTGTGTGATTAGGATTTTTGTTCCGTCACCTGCTTCTGCTTGTGTAAAAATTCCATCGATAGGTCTTAACAATGCGTAGTTTGGATCAGATACTTCAGTAGCACGGTCACCAAAAAACGCTACTCTCCACATTGCCGCCTGTAAATTAGTCTGAAACTTCTCTACAATGAACTGCATAAGTGCAGAACTTAGGTTTTCATCCCCAAATATTCTTTTGTTTGAACCCCAAAAAACAAGAAAGTTTTCATTAAAGGTATTGATACAGATTGGAATTTTACAAGCAATCATTCCTAACTGCCACGCTTTTGCGCTGAAGCCTAAATCCAAATCACAAACAGGAATAGTACAATCCGCTGGATTTTTGTAAGGGAATGAATTATATTGTGGTGCAGTTGATAGGATTGGAATAATATTTCCATCTCTAACTCCTGTAATCACTTGATGATTTTCAGCTAACGGAGAAACCTCAAAAGAAGATTCGTAAACCGCTTCTGACAATCTTACTTTGTCAGCAGTTACCAAGTCAGTAACGAGGTCAAGGACTGCTGTTGAAAAGTTTGTAGTTACTGCCATTTTTATTTCGTTTTAAATTTGTTAAAGTTTAAAGAAGCTTTTGACGCTTCACTCGTTTTTGCACTTGCAACTTCTTTAGTATTAGCTTTATCAGCATTTGGAGCAGGTTTAGAAGTAGTCTGTTTTGCGTTTGCAATGATAACCGCTTGTGCTTTGTTTTCCGCTTTCAAAGTTTCAGCAGAAGCCAAAACGCTTTCCAATGACGCTTTCAATTCTTCATTTTCCGCTTTCAATGCTACCATTTCTTCAGAAGCAGTATCATCTTCAGGATCTTTAATTTCCGTCAAGATACCTGCATCATCGAAAATATAATGCTTCCCATCAGTCATAACATATTCGCCACTTGCTGGAGAACCGTCAACTTCTGCATAAGCACCTACTTCAATAATTTCATCTTCTTCAAGATTTGTAAAGTCTAGTTCTTTGTCATCTGCCGTATAAACTACTTTGTTTTCGGCTACCAAAGACTTTAAAAATGAAGCTGTACGTGCCAGAATATTCATTTTTTGGTTTTTGTTTTTCATATTTGATTTTAATTGTGGATTAATAAATCTTTTTAAAGCAACTGGTCTTAATACCTGTTCTATAGAAGTACAGAAACGCATACTTAAAGCCATTTCTGTATCGATGAATGTATCAGCATCCATCAATGAATACGCTTCATCATAAGTCAATTCTGTATGGCTTGCGTAATGCGTAGCTATTCTTTTATTTAAAACTTCTAATTCTGCTTTTTGCTTATCCGATATTTCTTCATCTGTATCGAAAAAAGCTTTGTGAACGAAAGGCTGTAAATCAGTTGTCAATTCTCTTTCATCGCCTGCCAAGAAAATAATTGTAGCAATCGAACCCAAACGGCTTTCTGCAAAAGTCTTAACTTTAACCTTATTTTCTTTTGCGTATCTTCTTAACTCGTAATAAATTGCAAATCCTTCTTCGGCATCGCCACCGTGTGAATTTATACGGCATATTACAGGCTTTCCGTTTGCTTCTTTAAGCTGTTGCTGTACGTCAAGTAGTGAAACTTCCTTTTCAGACTGTTCCGCAACGTTTGAAATATATCCGTAAATCTTGATTTCGTGCATCTTGCTTAAATTTTGTATAAAAATAAATCTATTATTAGTAATTAATGTTTACATTTGTTGTTATAATATTTACACAATGAAAAAAGTTAAGTTGTATTCTAAATTAATTAATACTGAATTTGATTTATCGAATAGTATTCATAAATTATATTTAAAAGAGCTTTCTGAACACAAAAAGGTTTCAAAACTAATTATTAATCCATTGGACTTTGAATTATTAATTATTGAGTGCAGAAAGCTGTTCCCTATTACATACAATAATAGCTATGACAAAGTATATTTATTTGGAATAGAATTAGTAAAGGACTATTATTGTGGCTTTGGATGTTGGTATTTCAAATGATTATTTTAGTAATATGGATTATATTTAGCTTTTGGTATTCAGCAAAAAATGAATACATAAAAAGGCATATGGCTAAAAATAAAAATGATTATGACTATAAATATTATTTAAAATGGTGTTTGGATAACGGAGAAATACCAGCAGATAAAATATCATTTATAAAAGAAGTTGAGGACAAAGAAAATAATATTAAAAATATAATAAGCGGAAGCCGAAAAGCTAAAGAGTAGGCAAATATAAATACACAAATATATGTACACATTAAGAAAGGTTATCGAAGGTCAAGAAGAATGTAATTTTAATCTTGGCAACTATTATTCATTGATTGAAGAATCAAAATTCCCAAAACATTTTGAACAAACATTTGAAATGGTTTTTAATAATTGCCCTCCTTATACAGATGATAAATGTTATGCTTTTGTAACTTCTGAAAAAGGCAAAGTTGAACCATTATGGTTAAGCCAAAAAAATTACATTATGACCGAAAACGGAAAAACATTTAGCAACCTTTCAATTAAGTAATTATGGAAATTTACAAAGGCGTATCTAAAATAAATAAATATGAATACGACAACATTATAGAAAAAGGCATATTAGATTTAGTTTATAAAAGGCATATAGTAGATTTTCTAATGAGTTTAGAATTTGAAAAAATAAAAGAATTAGTTAATTTTAAAGAAATAGACCCTTTTAAATTAACTCCAAAAAGTTCTGATGAAGCAGATTATCTATCCAGACTTAGATTTGAAAACAATATAGAAGTTAAAATGGAAATTAAAATATAGTTTTTTTGGTTGATTGAAACGAAAAACCCGCTAATTAATTTTAGCGGGTTTTTTTATGTCCTTTTCCATTTCTCTTACTGCTTTTCGTACCGTGTCTATACTTACCTTTAAATCACTTCCAACCGATCCGTAACGCTTCATCTTTGGCAATAATATATCAGTAGCCAAGAACCGCAAATAAATATCGTAGTCGGTCATTAAAGACAAAGGCACACGGCCCAACTGAACCAACTGCTTTATAACGCAGATATTCTTTTCAATATAATCAACTACTCTTTCCATTTATCACATTTAGTTTTTGACTGCCTTAATTTGTAAGATAATGTGCACCCGCATTCGCCACACATCTTATTTGAAAGTAAAGGTAATGTTTTATCTTCAACACGCAAAAAGCTTATCGGTTCATCTTCAAAAAATACACACCCCTCGCAGGTTTTTGAACGCTCAGAAGCTAATTTTTCAACTTTTGCTATTGGATTATGAAAGTTTAATACGCCTTCTTCCAAAGGCTCTAAACCGTTTTTTACCAATGACTTTATTTTTTTACTAAAACTTTGCATTTTCCATTACTTGCCTGTTATCCGTCAAATCGACAATTCCCTTGCTTGCGCCTTGTGCCGTTCCCAATAGCGTAGCTTGGTAAACTGCATCTGCCATAATCTGTGCGGTCTGCTGTGAACTTGCATTACTACCTATTTGGTCTTGTATTATTGATGATGTTGAGCCATTAACTCCAACGCCACCCCCAATTTGATTTATAGCTCCTAATAATTCAGGAAACATCTGCGTAGCTCTTGCAGTTATCACGCTTTCCCCTGCTGATAGGTTTGCCGTTATGCTGTCAGACGTTCCGCTACCTATGCCCGGCACTCCGATAACTCCCGAAGCATAACCCGGATTAGCCGGTGCGCCACCTTCAACTTTTGCAGATTTTGTAGATACAATCTTCTTAACGTTTGCCAAACCTGCCACCACTGCCGCTCCGGCTGCAACAGCTCCCAATGCAGGGCCGACAACAGGTATTCCTGCCAAAGATGAATAGGCAGATGTTGCTGCCTTGTATGTATCAATAGTAGCCTGTGCAACCGCCGCCGCTTTCCCCGCAGCGCTTTCTTTTCCAAGTATAGATGCCAAGCTCCCAAATGTACTCGAAGCCAATGACAGCTTATTATTCTGAACTGCTTTTTCAATATCTTGACGTTTCTTGGCTTCTGCTTGTTCGAAAAGAGTCATATCAGCACCGTTTTTTATTGCTTCCTCTTTTCTTAAAGCGTATTCTTTTTGATTTCGCTCCAACTGTAAAGCTAAATCATAATCAAATCTTTCTTGATTTACTATATCTTGATTTACAAGATCAGCCGCTTCTTTGTCTTTTTTTGCTTGCTTTCTTTCAGCTTCAGCTTCATCAAGTGACTTCCTGTTTTCATCGTCAATCTGTCTTAAAGCTAAATTATATTCCTGCCTTGAAATGAGTCCTAAAATATATCTTTCGTCAATTGATGCCTTTTCAGCTTCTGCAATACGGTTTAATCTTTCAACTTCCTGATTATATAATTCTTCAGAGAAAAACTTGTTTTCATCAAGCTTTCTTTGATTATTTATCTTGAATAATTCTAATTCTATATTAGCATTTTCAATAGTCTGGTCTAATTGGTTTTTAGCAAACTCGTTATTTGCTTCCAATACTGCCAATTGGTATTCCCTTAAAGTAGTTTTCTTTGCATCATATTCAGCTTTGGCAATGGCAATTGAACGCTTTCTAACTTCTTCATCAAATACCAATTGCTGTTCCATAGCACGCTTCTCGTCGCCCATACTCGCAATGTAATAAGCAAGTTCTGTCTGCATAGCCTTAATGGCTTTATCGGAACGCTCTTTGGCTTTTGCAATAGCTTCATCCTGCCTTGCTTTTTCTTTATCCGCAGCTTCTTTTCTCAATGAGTTATCATTTGCTAATTTTTCAGAACGCTGTCCTTCAATACGTTCTTCAATATCCGCAACTTGCGTAAGAGCTTCGATATAATCGGCTTGTATAGTTACGTCTAATTTAGATGCCTTTGCTCTTAATTCTGCAACTCTAACGGCTTGGTTTGCTATAGCCAATTCTTTGCGTGCCTGTTCGTCTAATAAGTTACCTAAAAGCCTATTGCTGTCTATTCTATCTGCGGTGCTTTTGCTTTCATCATCACGCAACTGTCTTAACTGCTCGGCTGTCTTTTGATATTGTAACTGCGTAAGCCTTGATTTGTTCTGCGCTATTTCCAACTCCCTTTCGGCTTTTGCTAATTCATACGCAGCCTGTGTCGATGCTTTTGTTTCAGCAATAAGTTCACGTGTATCTTCTGCCGCATCGCCAAACCCGAAAAACTCCTGCGCATCTGCGAAAGCCTGCGCGGCAACTTCTACTCCATTTGCCAATAATTCAAAAGCTCCTACCAACACATCAATAATATAAGTTCCTAAAGGCTCGAGTACTTTCAATACTGCATTAAATACAGATGATAGTCCATTGAATACAGAAGTAATCTTATCTGCCGATGCTTTGTTTTTATCCATTGCATTTTTAACCAAAAGGAATACAGCAACAACGGCCGCCAAAACTGCTCCGATAGGCGTAAGCAAAAATGCCAATGTAGCTTTTGTAAGTCCAACGGTTGCAGTTGTAACTGTCTTTAAAGACGTGCCTAATAAAGCACCTGCACCTCCTGCTTCCGATGCTCTTGATGCAAAACCTGATAATCCACCGTTAAATATATTAAGCTCGCTGAACGCCCCTTTTATATCTTCCTTGTAATTACCAATATTTATCTTTTGCTGTTCGTAAGCCGAAGCGTTTTGTTTTATGTAATCGTTGTTTTGGTTTAGCTTGTCATTAAGCTCTGTAATTAATTGTGCTTCTTCTGCTATTGCAGGATTCAATTGATTTCTTACCCTTAATATTTCCGCATTGCTTGCTCTTGCGTCGTTTATATTGTTTATTTGTTTTGATAAGGCAACGTTTGCCGAATTGGTAAGCGTGGTAAATTTAGCTTCAGAATCCGTATATGCTTTTAACTGCGTATTGGTAGCCGTAATCTCCTGCCTTACACGGCTCATATTAGTAGCTACGTTTTGAGAGTTTTTATAATTCTGCAACTGCGCTTTATTCAAGTCCTCGATTGCTTTTGCGTTATCTTCAAAGGCTTCGGTATTTTCCTCTCCTGCATCGGCAAGTCTCAATTGCTCTTTAACCAAGTCATTGATCACTTTTTGAGATTCTTTAGAAACAGTATTGTAAAGCTCCTGTTCTTTTTTTAGCTCAAACATTCTATTCTGCAGACGGTCAAGGCTTGATTCCAATCTTGCAGTATCTAATTCAAAAGTACCTATGTTTATATTTTCTGCCATTGCTTAAAATGTTATTGTTGAAATATTTGAATACGTATCTTCAAAAACCAATCTTATTTTATAAGTTCCTGAATTTACAGGAAGCGTAAATGTCTGCGGAGATTGTGAAGGCATATTTTGAGAAACCCAAAACGTATTATTCCTGTTATATTGGAAGCTTAAGAAATTAGTTTCAAAACCGAAGTACGTGAAGTTTATAACGCCTATTCCTAATGATGTTATTGTTATTCCCCTTTGTCTGTATGGAATTACTGCCACGCATTCCGCTTTGGACAACTCTCCTTCCTGGAATGAAACCTTATTTATCATATAATACCTGCCCTCCTGTATAAAATAATACATTTTCGTAAGGTCAAGGGTCAAGAAATCTTTCAATCCTAACTTAAGATCAATATCGTGCGCCCTGAATTGGTTAAATATGTTTTCATACTGTCCGTATCTTAACGGAATAAGTTCGCTAAACAATGTTTTAGAAGTATTTGCCACCAAGATATTAGATATGTTCTGCTGTGTGTCTGATACCTCTCGGCTGTCGTACCTAAAATTACCTGCTAACTGATCGAACCTTATAAAAAAGTACCTGTTATCAAGTGCCTTGTATTCAATTGAAATACTTCCATTCTCATTTTCTTTCGGTGATTTAGTCCACATCGTAAAAACAGGCACTTGTATTTCAGTATTTCCGTCCCTTGTGGTTATGGTAGATGTAAATGTTTCAGGTGCGTATAATTGAGACTGCGCTAATATCTTTTCAGCATCTATATTTTTATTTCCTACCCTTAAAACTCCATTGCTGCCGTCTGCACCTTCCGAGTTATACTTCATATTGAAAGTGTTCCTTTGTGCGTAGCTGTTCTTAACGTATTTTTCAGAACCCCTCTCGACAAACTTATCGCTCCAATCAATTGCATTGGATTTATTTAATCTTTGCTCGATAGGTATAAACTCTATAATATTGTTATCGTTTATTATTGGCGTTGTTCCTGTTCTCCAAATTATCTCTTTAAGAAAGTCCGTAATCTTAAAAGACTTCATCGCATTGGATAAAGATATATTACCCTGATTAATCCTGTCTATATCTAAAACAGTTGAATTAACGTGAAACTCCCTTAACCTTATTGAACCTATACTATTTCCACCGTATTCAAATTCTGTTACAAAACATCTTACTGTTATTTCAGATCCAGCATTTACGAATAAAGTCAGGTTTCTTTCGATTATTTCGTTAGGGTTAGATTGAAACTGAAGTACGGGAATGTTGTCTATTTCAATGCTTACCGTAAATGGAAGGTAATTTGTAATACCCAAATATATTCCCTTGTACAACGCATATCCTTTTATCTTAATATTGAATTTATAAACAGAAGAAACAGGTATAAGGTATCTGTTATTATATACAGTACCCTCATTTATTACCGATGCTGATTCCCAATCCCCCCAAGAAACAGGGATTCTGTAAACTGAATCCTGAAACAAATAAGGAGCTACATAATTACCCTTTACTAAATTAGCAGACTGAACCGCTTCAGTAATTACGGTTTCAGGCGGTTTAGGATAGGTTATAAAAAGTCCTTCTATAAAATTATTTATTCCTGTAAAATTAGCTTGAAACCCGAATGTTGAAAATATAAGTTCCAATATCTTCACTACCGAAAAAGACGGAACTAGGTAGTCTATATTAATGCTTGAATTATTTATAAAGAAACCTGTATTCATCATCGTATTGCCTCCGTAATCAGCTACTATATATTTATAATAATCATTGGTAATACTGTTTACGACTGTCTGTACGTTCTTTTCGTGATTGAAATTAGCAAGGTCTAAATCAGCGCCAATGGTTTTATTTTCAAGCGACTTGAATAATTCTATTATTCCGTTTATAACTGATACTTTATAATTTTCGTTTGTTTCAGATATGTTTAGCAGTCCTTCACGAACCAAATCGAAACCCTGGTTCTTTAGGGTTGCATTTGTTTTTACATATGGAATTTCAGAAGTATCTCCAACAATACCCAACCCTTTTAAAGTTCTAGTATTGTTTGGCGTTTTTGGAATAGTAAAGGCATTGGTAAAAGACGAAGACACCGAAGCAATATCAAATATATCTGAAATCTGCTTGGTGTACTTTATGTTGTTTGCTTTGCTTTCAAGGTCAATAGGATTGCCTTCTATATTTAATTCGACCATAATAGGCTTGGATTAAATCGTGTGTCATAATCAAATTTAAACGTAACTGAATAAGCACGCTTAACTCGATCTTCTTCAATACTGTTTTTAATATTTCTTATGCGGTTAAATAGTCCGTTTTCATAAATATAAACCTCTCCGCTTACTGCCAAGTCTTTAGCCAGAGAAACATATTCTTTTGGAAATTTAGAATAAGCTTTAAACTGTGTTTGAGATTCGTTTCCTAAATCATCAACATTGTTTAAGCTGTTAATAAAACCTCCCAAATTGCTTCCTGATTCCGTATTTGAAAAGCTTTCAAAATACCAATACGAATAACCGCCCAATTGATTTAAGAACTTTATATAAGCTCCGTTGCATCCTTTAGCTATTCGGTAATCTAAAAGGCTTGGCGTTATATCTGTTTCGTTTATTTGGCTTATCTGAAATTCTCCATTTATAAAATCAAATGTTATAGGGTAGCCTTGAAAAACAGGATATTTATTTGCCGGATTTAAAAATGTATTTGATGTTGCTTTTTGATTCGTGTATATCGTTCTTAAGCCACCACGTATAAAAGTCTTTTGTAAGCTGATAGAAGCGTTGTTAGAAGATAATATTCTTGTAATCTTGAATACGTTTGTATTTGATTCGGTAAACATTGATTTTAATATAGGAGATATATTTATCCTTGCCGTTCCATTTGGAGAAGCGTAGACCTTATTTACGAAAGGCGTAATGCTTGGATCGGTTACATTCTCAATCCTAACAGTAAAATAAACGTTTCCGGCATAGCTTGGAAATGCTACCCATATTTCGTTGTTTATGTAATATCCGTTGCTTTCTAATCCTGTCATTATGCAAATGTATTTTGAATGTTCCTTTTTATTGTAGCCGTTACCTGTCCTGCTATCTCAACTGAAAAAGCTCCGTAAACATAATTTAAAACTTCCGTACTTTCTAATATTTCTAAAAGGTCTGTGCCATCAGGGTAATAATCCGTCCCTTCTTTTTCAATCTTCTTGGCAACTGCAAAAGCAACGCTTAATCCTTCCTTTCCGTATATTCCTAACTTATTGCCAACCCAATTAACTAATGGTGTAATCGGAGGTCTTGAACCTCCTGCACGCCCGTTGACTAAATAATAAGTATAATCACGCCCCCATATCTCCCCATTGCCGTTATTCGCTCTTGCTTCAAGGCTTGAAAGCCATTCGCCAGATGCGTTCATTCCTAATTCAATAAACTTCGGTTTAAGGTAGTTGTCAATAACTCCCTGCATTACTTCAATTATCTTTTCATTAGGAATTATTATCATCTTCTTAAAGTAAACGTATAATTAACCCTCCAACCTGAATAATTATTATCCAAGTAATTATGAACCAATTCAAAATCTGAAACTTGATTTACGATAACATCATATCCTAATATCCTGCAATAGTCTAAAATGTTATCACAGCTCAAGCAATCCAATAAAGGATTATAAATTGTATTCCATTTGCTTTCTGATACAGGGTGTTCTTTTATCTCGTTGTAATTATTAGTATCTATTTCGCTTTGAACAACTGCGTGAACCGTAACCGTCCAAGTGCATATTTTTTCAGTTACTAATTGGCTTGTAGCGTTTCTATTTTCTGTTTTTCTGAAACGGATATTCGTAAGCATAACTTGAACACAGCAAGGATCATTTAGCTTCTGTTTGTTTATTGCACTGTTAACTAATGGCGCGCCAAACTCCCAACACAAACCGCATTTGTTTTCTGTCTGCCATAAAGCTATTTGCTTACTCCAAAAGTCAACTATATCCATTATTTTAAATATACTGTTTCAAATGTAGTTTGAATAGAATCATTTTCTCCAATAATAACTATAACAATATGGCTTTTTATTTCATCTTTATAAAATTTAGCTGCATCTTTAAAATCTGCTTCATCATGGTTTGATCCCAGTCTAACAATCAATAAGTCTTTTATTTCATTCATAATTATTATTTTTTTGCTTTGTTTTTCATTATGTTGCCTAACTTTCTTTGAATATCGTTTTCAATCTTTGTCTTGTAAAGCTTATCAAAAACAATATTGTAAGGCAGTGATTCTATTTCTTTCCACTTGGTAACATCGCCACCTGATAATTGGTCAATAGTATTTATGTTTCCAAATTGGTCAAGGTCTTTAATTCCTGAAGCAATCATATCTATATCGGGATCTCCTGAAAGATAATGCTTCTCTAATTTATTAATAGATTCCAATTCATCTTTAATCCATAATATAAAACTCAATAACTTCTTATGGTCTAAAAAATTAACCTCGTTATCATGGTAACCTATTGCTCTGTCCCTAAAGCAACTTGCTATAAGTTTTTCAAAGTTAGCGCTTTTTATTAGATTAGGTATTGTTTCCTTGATAAATTTATAAGTGAATAGCGTTGCGTCTTTAAAGTCATAATTATCCACTAAAGAAGTACGTTTTCCGTTTTCAATTATAAATAAGAAATCCGTTTCAGATATTTGGCTTAATGTATGGTTAAAACTCATTTTATATGATCTCTAAATGTGGATGAAGAAGATGAACGAACTTTCATTGAAGGCTTTCCTATTAAATCCCAAAGCACATAGCCTAATGGATCTAAAAGGTGGTTGTACATATCAACAGGAGTTTCGCTTTTTTTATCGTGCCATACGTAATTATTCAATTCTTTAATTAAGTTTGAACTTTCTGGATCTACTATAATTTTCCAATCCTGAAGCAATGCGATACGATCAATTATTTTAGGTTTTTCAATTCCTTTAATGTTAAGTCCTCTTTCTTTAAGTTCTGAAATCAATCTTGGTTCTGCGCTGTCTGCTACTATAAGGCTTTTATTGCCACAGTATTTTATGTTTTCAGTAAATATAGATGAAGTATTTAATTTAGGCTTATATAAAAGCTCTTTTGCATATATCTCTTTTTTTGATTTATCAATAGAGCATTTCACCAAAGTAGTAGGATCAAGACTGAAACCGAAATCCTGTCCATAAACAGGTGTTGATATTTCTTTAAAAATACCTATTTCCCAATTCCCAAATATAACTCCTTCTGCCCTGTCAAGCCAACCCCCTAAAATAGTATGTTGGTATTTTTTAGGATTTATATCCTTAATCCTTTCAATCTCATCAATGAAAGACTGATCAAGATTTTCTATATTGTCCTGATAAGTTGTGTGTATATAAGTTACATTGCCCTTTATACCATTAAAGCCTTCTTGAACTCCTTCCTGTTCAAAGAATCTTTTATATATCCAATGTTCTTTAGTAGCAGGGTTTAAGATAAGTATTACTCTATTCTGTTTGCCTTTCTGCCTTATGGATAAATTTATCTTATCGAATACCGTTTCATCGGTAAGCTCTTCTGCTTCGTCTAATATCCAAGTCGTAACGCCTTGTAACGACTTTAGGTTAGCTGTTTGGTCTCCGCTTGAGGTTCTTATGCCTTTGAATATTATCTTGCTTCCAGAAGCCTTGTTTTCAATTTCTGATTTATTAACATTGAAGTATTCATTCAATTCCATTAAGTCAATCTTTTCTTGAAACTCTGGAATAATTGAAAGATGTGCAGAAGTCATTGTTTGCCTTGTGAATAATATCCTATGTCCTGTTTCAAATGAAAGTAGGTTCGTAAAAGTGTTTGCGCCAAAAGACTTTGCAGACCCCCTGCCTCCTGTTATAATAAAAAACCTCGTTTCATTTACGAAAAGAGGTTGGTATTTTTCTTTTAGGGTTATCATTTTTTAAACTGTACTACATCACTCAATTGAAAGTTATTTATATTTAAGTTTTGGTCAACTGTTTCTTTTGCTTTCCCAAATATATGCTCCGCTATAAATATTTGTCCTCTTTGAGAATCCAATAATGTATTTTTAACAAACTGTATTTTAGCTTCATCATCATCTTCTACGTTGTAAAGCTGTTTCAAAGCGTGCATAAATATGGTATTAACTTTAGCTTCGTCTGCTTTAGTTTTTCTTCCTGCTCCGGGTCTTACTCCACCATTTGCCATATTGATTTTAGTTATGAATATTCAGTTTAACCCCAAAACTATTAAATTAATTCGACATATCAAAATTTATATTTAGGTACTCTTTTTCATAATCCCAATGTTTAATTTGTTTTACTGTTTAATTAGTTGCTCTGAAAATTTATATATTAGCCTTTTCGAGGTTAGATACAAACTACCAAAATCTTCTCTTTTTCGTAGTTCTATCATCCCTTTTGGACTTCTGATTTTGTCTGCAAATCCTAAAATGTATTTTAAAGAAGTATCTTGTGATTGATTAGGCAGTTCTCCATTGTGCATTATTCTGAAAATTTCCACACTAAACCAATTATCAAATTTATTGTCCAAAATATTATGAGATTCATTTACATTGTATTTTTTAAATAGTTGTTCTTTGTTCATCTTATTTACTGTTTAGTGTTGATTTGTCTATTGCTAAATTTCGATCCAAAAGTCCGTATAAATCAAAATTTAGCTCGTGGAGTAATTCAAATAGTTTTAACTGTTTACTTATTCCGACTGAGCGAATCCCTTCTAAAGACCAAAAATCACCTAATTTATTGAATCCAAAAGTTTTGTTTGTGATTCCAATGATTTCTACTAAACATAGATTTTCATTTAATTCGAAAGTATAATCTTTATGGTCAGGATAATTAATTTTTGCTAATTCAACAATCGGAATTATCTCAACTCCATTATGAACTATTGTTTCGGTTAGCATTTCAAGGCTATGAAGAATTAGTTTGCAATCAGTTCCTAATTTCTTTCCGGTACTTCCGCCTACATACGTCAAATAAATATCTTCTCCTATGAAATAATGACCGTTTACTTTTGCTCTTTCAATTCCAACATAATCGCACTTGTAGTTTAAAATTAAAATTTCAACATCGGGAATGTACCCAGATATTTCTTTAAGTGTAATTTTTTCCATTAGTAAATTGGTTTTGAAGGTTCTGAAACTATTTGATAGTGAGTTGCATTGGCTAAAATAAATTTAATTTCTTCTTTACTGTTGTTTAAAAATTCGCCAAGTATAAATCCTTTTTCCTTATCTATAAACCAGCAGTTACATCTTTTTTTAGGCAAATCATCTTCTGAATGTATAGAAATCCAATTGTTGTTGGTTTCTATTCCTGCAAGTGATATAGGTCTATAAAAATGGCTAGTTCTTTTATACTCTATTTCCAATGACTTATAATCGCAAGGTATTGTATTCAACATTCCAGGACTAACAGAATCTGTCCATCCGTTTTCGTCAATTGAATTTCCTTCTAAATAATAAGTCCCATAAGCCACTTCAATAGCCTTTTGTTTTGCGTTTTCCATTATTTTAAATCGTATTTTTTGTTAGTTGTCATAAGTTGCGGATATTCATCTTTTATTATCTTGATTAAATCAGGATGAAGTTTGTTTTTCCATGTGCCCCAGCAAACTATATTGTGCTCTATAATTTATTGTATGAAATAATGACCTCCAGCAGTATGCTTAATTCCGTTGTTTCCAAAAATCATCCATAACTTAGATAGATTACTATAATATTCATCATCTTCTAAACCAAAATATTTCCTGAATAATTTTCTATTTTCGTACCTATCGTTTTCCATTTTCTTGCTAATTATTAATGTTTTGTCAAGTTTTGTTTAATTTATTTTATAAACCATTTAGCTTCAAATATTTTATCCCAATTTTCTCTTTTGAAAATCTCTTTTTCTCTGTCTAAAAAACAAATCCTTATTTTTCCATCATTATAGCTTTTATATTCTATAAAAATATTTCTAACTTGTGATACCATATGAACACCTCCTTTTTTGGAAAAAGAAAATAAATCTCCAATTTGTAAATCTGATATTTTCATTTTTTATAAGTTCCAATAATAATGCTCACTAAAAACCCGACTGAAATTAAATATCCAAACCCAACCAACCATAAAAATGATAGTGCATCTTTTTCAATAAATACACAAAGTCCAAAAGCTCCGTACAAAACTGTACACCAAAGAATCATTTTAAAAAATGCAATTCTTAATTCTTTTTTATTATTTTCAGTCATTTAATTCGTACATTAAAGTTTTGTCTATTCCATTATTATTTTAATATTCAGTCCTTTTGAAACCTCTAAACAGTTATTTACGTGTTCAAAATGTTTTTGCAAATTCAGTAAAACGGAATCATATTGCACTAAAGTAAAATCTTTTAGTGGATAAACTAAAGTTCCTGTTATTCCCAAATACTCGGTATTTGTTTTAATTTTATTAATCGTGTTCAAAATCAAATTTGTTGTAAATTCTGAACTACTATTGAATTGCATTGCTTCCATAATCTATTATCTAATCATTAATTTTTGTGATGTACCTCTCTAATCTTTATTGTTGAATGTTTCGGAGCAGTATTTAGACGTATTTTTCATAAAGTTCTTGGTATTCTTCTGAATCTTCATCGTATAAATCTAAAATTGCGCTTCTCATTGAAGAAAGTACGCCTTGCGCTTCCATAGTATCTCTTTGCGCGTAAGGTAAGTTTGCCAATAGATAATCGTATGCCTTAACCAATGCTTTAAACTGTCTTGTTTCTTTTTTCATAATTTCTCCAATATAATTAGTTTTACATTTATTACTTTGTTTTCTATTAGTGTGGTCATCCTTATTCGTTTTTAAGTGTTATTCCGTAATCTCTTTCTAATATTTTAATTACATTTTTTTTATTTAATGAAGATATGTAAATACAATTTTCTTTTTTGGTAATCTTCTTTTTAACAGATATATTCCCTGTTACAGCATCACTCCATTTTAAGGCAGGTAATTCATCAAATAATGCTGCATTTATTTTAAAATCAACCAAATTAATTTCAAATAGCGTATGATTTTTTTTAGGCATTAATCTTTTTTCAAATATTTTTTGTATCTCTAATATCTGCTGTTTTGTTATTTCTATTTTGTCTTTTGACTTTATTTCAATTTCTTTCATTCTCAAGTGTTATTGGTTCGGTGCATAGTTTGAATTTATCTTTGTCCCATCCTCTTGGCTCAAAATCATTTTTCGTTTTTGGATGTTCTTTTATTTTTAATAGAACTCCTTTGAAATGTTGCTGACTTATACTCATAATAACTCCAACTACATAATCATCGCTTTCAACCAACTGCCCAGCCTTGCTCCAATCTATTTCTTTTGACTTACCGAAACGCTCTCTGTATTCTTGGATTGATATTTCTTTTTTACTTTCGGTTCTTTTACCTAATATAAAACAACCTCCTGCATTATTAAGTCTAAAATAAGTATTTAAATAGTCAAAAGATCTAGATATAATAAGTTCGCCACACCCCTTAGCAATTTCAGTGCATTCGTTAACTTCTTCTTGTGATGTTACTTTTACCTGAACTTTTCGGATGGATAGGCTGGTATCGGTATTACCGAGGTCAGGTCGTTCTTCCTCTTTCAATACCCATTTATTGAATTGATCGAAAGTTATTTCGGTGTAATTTGGATATGACCATAAAGAACCCTTGTATATTTTATGAGTTTCTAAATGAGTACCTGAAGCAGGATAACAAACATAATTTCCTTCTTTGCACCAAGTAATTATTTCTAATAACCCTAATCCCCAAGTAGTGTTTTTATTTTCTTTGAGCCAATTGTAAACAGCTTCCGCTTCTTCTTTATTTTTTGCTGAAATACACCACTTTTCAGGAAGTTCGGTTAATTCAGGTTTCATACCTTTCATAAATCCAGGAGTAGGTAATTGAACACGTAAAAATTTACTAACACTCACTTCCGTATTCAAACCCAAATGCTTTTCTATTTTATCTAAACGCTTTGATAATTCTTTATGATTTTTCATAGCTCTGTTGTTTGTTTTATTAATTCACGAGCATTGTTGATTGCTGTAGAATGGTTATAACCGTGAAATTCCAATTCTTTAATTAATTCTGATACAGCTTCTAATAATTCAGGAGATTTTGAAATTAGCAAGGCATTTGCTTTTCCTTCTGTATCTGAAATATACCTTCCTCTTAAATCATGTGTAAATTTCATAATATAGCAACCGCATATTTGTCTGTTTGTATCTGACATAACTGCTAATTCTTTACTTTTCCACTTTCCTTTGGTTCCTTTAAATTCCATAACTATTTATTTTTATCGATTTCAATTAATTCTACCAACTCTAAAATGCTATTCAAAATAAATGCAGGCTGACCTTTAAAAGTTGCCATAACCTTACCATTTGACTTAAATGTGATTCTTTTTAATTCAGGATTCTCTTTGTAAAGAGTGTTGATATTCTGTTGTATTTCTTCCCACATATTTTTATAATTAATTAGTTGTTTTTTTGACCTTCACAATAATAATTAGGATTTAGTTTCTTGTATTTTACGTGCCAAATTCCAATTGTATTTTTACCATATTTTCCATCACTTGGAACCCTATAATCTGTTCTGGTTTCATATAAATGTTCTTCTAATTTAATAATTTCAATTACTGTTGGAGGAAAATAATTATCACAAAATATAGCTTCAATTTTCATAATGTATTTTTAAGGAAGTTTAGAGTAAAATTTAATTTCTCCATTATCAATAGAAACTGTGTCAATTGAATTTTGTTTCTCAATAAAACTCTTTAGAATTACGTTTTCATTTTTAAGACGGTTTAATTCTTTTTGCAATGGATTAACGTATTCTGTTGGCTTATGAGATTCAAACTGTGTGTATTCATATTCCATTTCAGAAATACCAATTAACTTTTCAATTAGCTTATCCGTGATTTCTTCTTTTTCAAGAACATTCTCTAAACTTTCTCTCCAATATTCTATATTTTTCATAGCTTATTTTTTTAATGCTTCCTTTTCTACTCTTAATAATGCTTCGTCTGTAAGCTCTTTTGATTTTCTTGCAGTTACTAATTGATTGATTGTAGCGTGCATTTTTAAATCCGTGTAATAAGGCTTTTGCACGTTTCCTGTTCTTTTACGTCCAGCACCTTCTCTTTTCCCACCTCTATTTTCCATATTGTATTTTTTTTAATCTCCGTTATAAACTCCGATTCCGTAATAATGTTCAGCACCTGAATTGTTATAAGACTTTTTAACGAATGATATTTCGCAAGGCATTAAAGTATTCAATGTTTTAATAAAACCGTTTAATTTAGCTTCTATTTTGTTTACAGCAGGTCTGTTAAAAGCAATTCCCTCTGCAATATCTCTTTCAATAGACAATTTATCTGCCATTGCGTTTGCCCAAGATAATTTTAATGCTGATGAAAAAGTAATTCCTAATTCTCTAAACATTTTCCAAGCTGATGTAAATACTGCTGATTTCATAATTGTTTCATTTTGATATAGCAAATATACAATCATATTTTGAATACACAAATAATATTTCAAACTTTAACATATTCCCCAATTCACATATTTAATCAAACAAACTTAATTGTTGTGATTTTTTCCAATTAGGTATTCCTGTTTTTATATTAATCAAATTATTAAAAACATTATCTGTAAACCAATGTCCACATTTAAAAAAAGCTGTTCCGTTTTCATTAAAACACTTTAAAACAAATATCTTGTTTGAATTAGGGTACTTATATTTATTTTGCGCCATAATATATATAGTTTAATTTATTTTCTATTTCATTTATTCTTTCGTTGTATATATCTGTCTTTTCAAGGGTTCGCTTTACTTTTAAGGCGTTTAGTTCTTTTTGTAGGTCGTCTATTGTGGGCGTTTGTTGTTTAGCCATTATTCTATTTTAAATTGCGTATATTCGTCAGGATAAATCGATAATTCTTTGTTTATCGAATTTCTCAGTTCTAAGCGTTCCTTTTTTGAATAATGAGAAAATGTAAGCTGAAGCCTTTTTATTACCGCTAACGCCTTAAAATGATACTCCTTGTACTCGTTTTGCTTTATTTTTGGAAGCGGTTGTGATTTTAATGATTTTATGAAGTTAAAATATTCGATTCCATATTCATAGATTAAGCCGTCTCTAAATTCCTCATCATAGACTAAAGCCATATTAGATTTAGCACCCTGGCGGTGAAGATTGTGGAGATTAAATCGCATTTGCTCGTTATTTTTCTTTGAGTAAACATGACCTGATTGGATTATTCCTGTATCATTTGGCGTTTCGTGAAGTCCTCTTAATCCGTAATCAATTAGCTTTGATATTTTCTGAACATCATCCTGGAGAAACTTTTTATAATCGGTTACGTTTTCTTTTATTTTAGCGTAATTTTCTTTTTTGGATGTTTCTATATTTTTCCTGCCTTGTTCTATTGCTTTTTTTATTTTAAAATCCGTTCCAGCTTCTTTGCATTCAGGAGTTGATTCACAATAACGGTAGTTGAATATTTTTTGCTCGAATTTTACTTTGCAAAATATACAGTTGCTTTTCATATTAAAATAATTTAGTCTGTCCAACGTGGTTTTTTATTCTTTTTATTGATGAATCGTAATAGTCTTTATCAAGTTCGCAAGCAGTCAGCTCAAACCCGTAATCGTGGCAAGCTATGGCAATTGAACCAGAACCTAAATGAGTGTCTAATATTTTATCATTTTCTTTTGCGTAGTTATCTAATAGCCATTGGTATAACTGAATAGGCTTTTGAGTTGGATGATATTTTTTAGAAGCAGATGTTTTCCCATCTAAATTACCATAATAACGGTAATCAAATTGTTTTGCCACCTTATTAAATGAAGTGTAAGCAAGTTCTCCGTCGCTAAAGTTAGGTACAGGATTTCCTTTAAACCAAAATATAAATCCTTTACAACCTTGTTTCCATAATATAGGAAAATAATTTCCCCCCCAAACTATTTGATTTTTAGATACACGTATAAGCTCCTTAAAATATTCATCTGTTGGTATTTCATTATCCCATTCTGCGTTTTTATACTTATTTTCTTTAATGCGTTCTCCATTTGTTGCTTTGTTAGTCCTATTGAACTCTCCAAATCCAATCCCATACGGCGGATCAACAATTGCCAAATCAAAATAATTATCAGTATAACGAGCCATTAAAGCCATATTGTCTTCGTTGGTAATCTGTATTTTATCTGTTACATGCATCTTATTTATTTTTTAAGTTATAACCCAAATCCTTTTTTACTTTTTCTGTTTTACGCTGGCGTTCGTTCCATTTTACGCCCCGAAGTTCAATATATTTTTCCTGAAGTTCCCTTGAAAACCTGCAAATCGTTTCGATGCTCGGTATTTCTTTGTTTACGATCTTATCGAAAAACTTTCCTACTTCCGTTTCGTGTTCTATTCCGTGGTTTATCTTGTAGTATAATATGCATAGTGAAGCGTTGCAGTCGGAAGTGGCTGGGTAGCTTTGCAGTATTGTCTTTACTTGAAGTCTTATGTGTTTCATAGCCTGAACATATTATTTGAACGTGTTTTTCTGACTTCTATATTATGCTGTTTTCGTATATTGTCGGAAATATTAAATAATTCAACTCCATCTACTTTTACAAAGTTTTTATCTAACCGGTCGATGAATAAATACAACTTATTGCTTTTTTTATCGTTTACCGATTCTTTAAATTCTGATTCTTTTAGGATTTTGCATATTTTATCAATATCGGTGTTTGCGTAAAAGAACCTTCTATTTGGCTTAATCTGTATTTCTTTGTAAAAGATAGTATTGTTATTTGAAAGTTCCAAAAGGTCAAATTCATAAGGAATAAGAGTGTTGAGGTTGTTGAAAAGGCTTTCTATAAGACTAAGCTGTTTATCAACTTCAATATCATTTTTTCTTAAATCAGCTATGAAGTAATTATGATGCGTAAGATTTGCGTGATTAGTTCCATACTTCATTCCTTTTTTCTTCATAAACTCACCTAATGATTTATAAGTGCATTCTGCGTTATTGTAAGCTAAATAAATAAAGTACTGCCTATATTTTATGCTTGGATATTTTCTGTTATTGGTAAAGATCATTTTTGCATCTATCTTGAAATACTCGCACATTGCGGAAGCTATATCTTGTAAGTTTGTTTTCATTATTTTACATTTTTACGTTTTTGTTTCAAGTAATCTAAATAAGGCTTCATTTCTTCTTTTGATGACCAATCAGAAATTAAATCTTCTAACATCTGCCTATCGATATTTTTACACATTTCATCAATTTCTTTTTTAGCTTTTTCGTCTTTTTCCTTTTGTGCTTTTTGTTGTCTTATTTTGGCGTAATATTTAGAAACTGCATCATCATCATCATTTTTTGCATTTAATTCTGATAATTCTTTTTTCTTTTGGCGTTCCATTTCTTCATATTTTTTATCCAAATATTCAGGAAACCATTTTGTCATTACGTTTTGTCCGTCCAGCTTGTAATCTTTTCCATCGCCAATTATTCCCTGCCTAACTTGTTTAAGCATTAAAACAACATCTTCAATGGTTTCATAAGGGTATTTTTCTACAATATCCGAAGCTAAAATAGCTGACTGTTGATTACTCAAAGATTTACCGAAATTAAAATGCAGGTTAAAACGATTCAAGAGAAAACAAATTGCAGTTATTGTAGGTATATCTCCTGCGTATCTTGATAGCTTTGAAAGTTTCAATCCGTCAATAGCGTTTTCAATTTTAAGGTTCTTTTCAAAAACAAGAAGATCAACCTCATTGTTATCTGCCATACAACGCATTAACTGCATCGATTGCGGATTGCTTTTGTTCAGCATTTGTATTGCCTGTTGATTTTGTATTTCCTGATTTTGCATTGCTATCGTTTTTTATGTTATCAATCCAAGTGTATTTAAAACCGCTCCAACTGTTTGTTACAATTATTTTTAGTACATCATTTATATTTGAAGGCCTTGTTTCTATTTCTTTTATAAATTGTTCAAAAGCCGTCTGCGTGTTTGTTGCTTTTTTATTTTTTCTGATTAATAACCATTCTGAAACTAATTTTTCTTCAAAACCGTAATCGATCATTTTTTTCTTGAAACTAAATATATTTCTTTTTGTTTCTTTTTCTAAAAGAATAACATTCACATTATCACTAACACTTACATTTACATTATCATTTACATTAACACTATCAGTTGAATTTCGTTCGTTTTCGTTAAACGAATTTGAACGCTCGTTGATTTTCGTTAAAGCTCTTTGCTCTGCTGATTTCTTACCAGCTTCACGTCTTTGCTCTAACTGATTTTCCCATTTATCCAAATCACGCTTTAAAGCATTCTTTATATTAGCAAAAACCGCATTAATAACAAAGTCATCACTATTTGGGTTTTCGTCGTTTACGTAGGCGAAAATGTGCTTTATAAGCTTTCCAGCAACTTCATTCGGCAAGTTATCGAATGTGTCTTTCCAGTCTGCATAAGCAATAAAAGATTTTTTACCTTGTGCCATTTCGATAGTCTTTAGTTTTTTTACCTTTGCTTGAATTGCATTTTTTGCAAAGAGGTTGTAAATTATCTATAATATTAAGACCCCCTACAGATACTGGAACTATATGATCTATGGATATATTATTTAGAGAACCACAACGCAAACATAATTTACCGTATAATTCAAAAATAATATTCCTTACTTCTGATTTACTGATATATTTAGATCCTTCAATTCTTTCTTTAGATTGCTGTTTTTTCTTTTTTTTATATTGTTCGTCAAGAAAAGAAATGTTTATATTTTTATCATTAATGCTGATTATCTTTTTAGAAACTAAAACATCGTAATGTTCCTGATCTATTTCTATAACCGCATCATCAATTGATATTTCGCAGTCTTTATTCCAATATAAACAGCACAGTCTTAAAAATCTTGCTTGTGTTATTTCAGGGCATCTTTGTATCTTGCCAATCATCCAATCACTTGGAGTGAATTTAAACCATTGTAGCTTATCCATTTGAAACCTCGCTTCCGTCCATTAAATCATATAAAATAGAAATATCTATTTCTTTATGATTTTCTTTTATGTAATTTATTACAACGCCTAATTTTGTTTTGTTTCTTACACTGTTGACAGCTCTATTTGCTACAGACTTTTTGTGTTTTGCAATTGCTAACTTATATCCAAGATCAACATATTTTTTAGAACCTGCTTTATTATTTGACTGTTCAAACAGAAGTTTTAAATAATTTGACTCTGCCACCTCAACATTTGATAAAAGTATTTCTAACATACTTTCGTTTAACCTAAAATTTATAATTCCTGATATTTCTTGCACATCAAAATTAGGTCTTGTAATAATTTCTTTAGCTATATCCGTAGATACTTTTCTAATAATGTCTTTCATCATTATTTTTTTTTAAGTTTTTAAAAACGAAAACTCCCTATTCGCTGGCTGATGTGGTACGCCTTAAAATAGAGAGTCTGTTAAATATCTTTAGTAGTTTAAATTCAGTACCACGTGAATTACTACATCAACAAATTTACAATAATATTCCGAACATACAACTAAACCATAAAATTTATTTTGCTTTCGTATATGTGGTAGGTTTGGGTTACGTAGATAACGTCAACACGCTTAACATCTATTGAATTATTTCTTATCAAAATATATTCCAGCTCCGAAAAAAAACGTTGTCTTCTTTTAGCGGTTCTAATGCCTTTTACGCCCGTATTATTTATTCTTTGGTTTACGGCTTGCCTTGATATATTAAGCAACTCGCAAATATCATTTATGCTATATTTATATTTTTTTTCTTTCATAATTTAAAACCCCCGATTTCGGGGGAATTATATTTAATACTAAAAAGGAAGATCGTCTGCGTCTGGAATAGAATTATCATTTTCAGATAATGATTCGGGTTCTTTAAACTCGCTTATTTTTATATTTCCGAAATAAATCTTTTCATCTTTAGTAGCTTCCTTAAAATTTGTTTGCAATGAAGCATCATTTCCATATTGGTCTTTTTCGTCATTTAACCAAACATTTATGTTTACATAAATTTTTCCATTCTGCGCTTTTGAAAATGCTTTGTTTCCTGCTTTTGCAAGTTCTAATAGTTTTGAGAAGTCAATGCTTCCGTAAAGTAATTTACTCATTTTTCTTATTTATTAATTGTTAAAAATACTGCTCAATATTCGATAATATATCTTCTTTTTCAAACTTAAAGTACTTCACGATTACATCGATAACCCTATTATAAAGTTCTGAAAATTCTATTTCATCCATTGAAGCGAAAGATATGCTTTTGGCTTCTTTTAATTCCTCTCCGTGAAGTCCGTGACGTATTTCGTAAAACCCTGCTTCAATAGTCAAATCGTTTCTTAAATGGTCTAAATTTGAATATTGTTCTTGGTTATCAAAAACCATATTAAGCAAAGCGAAAAACTTTTTGTGGAAAAGGTAATTTCTTGGCTTTTTATAGATAAACACAAAAGGTTCGTTTAAGGCAATCTTTTTAGCTTTGTCATAGTCGGTATCATAAGCTGGCTTAAACGAACCCGATAATGTTTTAATTAAGGTTATTTCCATCTTTTAAAGCTTCCTTACGTCTTAATTCCCGAAGTTGGTACTCACGTTCTTCTAAAAGTTTTTTAGCCTTCTTAGACTTTGAATATAAATCAGCAAACATTTCATCCTGCATATTTATTTTCCAGTCGTTTGTTTCGCGTGTTATATTTTTAGAAGTAAAAAAACGTTCTTTTATTTCTGACGGAACAAGTGCATATTCTTCTTCCGTCATTTTTATAAATACTTCTTTTGAGCCTTCCATAATTATTTATTATTTAAAATTGATAATTGGTTTTCTAACTCTAAAATCTGTTCGGTTGTAGCTATAATGGTTTTATCTGAAATTCTTGATAATACGGCTTTAATTTGGCTTTGTGAACCGCTTAAACTCTTTAGGAAGTTTTCTGTTGTAAGTGTAATTACCTCTTTTGCCGGTTCTTGTTTTTTATGTGGTTGGATGGCTTTATTTCCGTCATCATCTTCTGCTCCTACACCGCAAATTGATTGCAAACCGTAACGTCTTGCATAAGTTATTCCGCTACCTTGTGCCTGTGCATCATTTGGTTTTGAAAATAATATCTCAGTAAATCCTTCTAAACGCTCTCCACTTTCGTGAAGCAATACCGTATTAACAAAACTCTTACCGTCAATAAATACTGTTGGCTGTAATATTGCTATTCCATTATTGTGTAAAGCTTCCAAAACAGCTTCTAAAACAGAATTTAAATCGGCGTATTTAGATTTAAAAAAAGGATTTGAATTTCCTTTCTTTGGCGTTCTCATTTCTGATTGCGATTTTATAAATGCTTTTGCTATTTCTGACATAACTAATATATTTTATTTAACTCGCTCAACGGTTTGTCGAAGCCTGGATTAATAATTACCTTGATGTTCTCGGATTTTTTTGTGGTTGTTTCATACTCACGCTTTATTGAATTGTTTATTAAATCTATCCAGGCGTTGAATTTTTGTGATTCTTTTTGCAAAGGCGTTAGCTTTGTATTTGAAGCTATTGACCTTTTTTGCATTAGGTATATTTCTTGTGCTTTCATATTTCTATTTATTAATAATTAATGCTATTCTAATAATTATACTGTCTATTATTTGTAAAATAACCATAGTTAAAACACCGAATAAAAAACCTAAAATAAAATCTTTTGTTTTCATAACTTATTCAATCTATGTGTTAATGTTGCTTTCAATTTTATGTATTCAATAACCGAATCGTTATCTTCATTTGCTGAAGCTATAAGCATAACTGATTCGTTAAATCTTCGCTCCATATTTTGCCAAAGATTCTTGATATTTTTTATTTCTTCAAGTTTGTTCTCGATCCAAATTTCTTGAGGTGAATAAATTTCTTCATCGAAAACCTCAATATCTAATGCCGGGTGTGAAGTGTTTTCTAATCCTGTTGTTTTATCTTCGTAGCTGTTCATAGTTTAATCGATTTAATGATTAAAGAAACTTGATTTAGCTTTTCAATAAGTTCATCAATTGATTTTGAAGTTTTACCCGACTGATTTACATATTTTCCTAAACAACCCTGAATAGTAGGATAATGCCATTCATCTGTTGATTTTACTTCTTTTTGTTTTTCTTCGTCGAATCTTACCGATTCAAATTCTAAAGTCCAATTATGGTTATCCGAAACCATTTTGTAATTTTCATCTAATTTAATTGTCGCCATAACTATCTAATTTTTAAAGTTCCTTTTACTTCCGAATCATAATCAATTCCTTCAAAATCTACGTACTTTAATCTCAATATTTTTCCGTAGAAATTAATCTTTTCTAAACCGTGTTTGCTGTTGTAATCTCGGCTTAATTTTGACTGCGTAATTTTAGCTTTCTTAATTTTTTCATTCTTAAGCATTTCCGATTGACTTTCAAACTCCTTGTCAACCCAATTTTGAAAAGTTGTTTTTTCTTCTTGTATCATTTTTTATATTTTAATTATTAATTGATAATGCAAATATATACATAATTGCATTTACGCATACAATTATTTATGTTAAAGTTTTAAAAATAAGAAACCCACTCGTTAGAATGGGTTGATTTGCTATGCTATGTACTTCCTATAAAGCCAATATCCTAAAGGAATAAGGAGCAGTAAAAGCCACCATAAACTAACTACTTCGGTTTGCTTTGACTTAGTTTTAATATTCGTTTCTTCTTTTTTGCGTATTGCTGATTCTAATTTGTGGTTTATATATTCTGTTTTATTTGCCGTTTCTTTTTTATCCGACTGAATATTTGATACTGACTTGTCAGATTTAGTTTTAGAAGTTACGTTTGCATTTTCCCAAACCGTTTTAGTCGTGTTTCCTTCTTTGGTTACGGTCTTTGTAACAGGTTTTAACGGATCGATTGCCTTTACATCTTCTTCTACTTCTGAAATATCGCTGTTGATAGTTGTTTTATCGGTTGTAACGGATTCTTTTTTGTTTTCCGTGTTAGTAGATGTTTCTTCTTTTACGACCGATGTAAGCTCTGATTTTGATTCTGTATTGTTTATTTCCGTGTTTACTTTCCGTGAAGCGCAGGAGCATAAAATAATAGCTGATAATAATAGTATTGATTTTTTCATTTGTAATATTTTTTAATTAATTTCCATTTCTTCAAAAAACCAAACAAATACCCAATATGTAAAACATAAAATTTGTATAGAAATACAAAAAAAAGTGAACGTTTTATTGTCAGATATAGGATAATAAAATAATCCAAAAATCCAAAAACCTAAACACCATAAAATAGTTAGTAAATATTTTAATCTTTTCATAATGTTACGTATTCGTCTGTAAAATAAAATTGCCTAACTAAATCTGGTTTTCCTTGTCTTGGAGTTACTTTTAAAACTCTATGACCTCTGTAATATCTTAATAAAGCATCTTGAAATGTTTTAGCGTAATTATCCCTTATAGATATTTCTTTTTTGTAGATGTTTTTTTTCTTTTTTTCCATATTATCTTTCTTCTATTAATCTCCAATAACATTCGTTTATATCCCTTAATCTGTACCAATTCTTGTAGTGTTTTTCATAATGCTCTTCTTTTATCCACTTGAATCCATGTTCTGTTTCTTCGAATTGGGAATAATAATTCTTCCACTTTTTTAAAAGCCGTTTAAACTTTGTCACATACCTGGTTGCTTTTTTCTTGTCACTTGTAGCAAAAATAATAGTTTCGTGGTAACTGTCATAAACACCCGAACTGTATGATACTAAATATAATTCTTTCATAATCCATTTATTAAGTTATACACAAATACTAATCCTTAAAATGAAAATACTATCTTCCAATAGTTAGATGCGTGGGTGTATTTATTCATTTTCTTTGTAATCCGAAATCAGACTTTCTTAATTTACACATTCTACCGTCTTGCAAGTTATGGAAAACTATTCCTTCATAATCGTGATTTTCTAACCAATTTTTAGCTGAATTAAATGACCAATCTCTGTTTATTGAAAATTCAGAACCGTGCTTCAATAATTCATGACCTTTTATTTTTTCAGGATTGCCTTGAATCTTTTCTCCGCATAATTCATAAGTACCATCTTGTTTGTATTTCAATAAGTCAAAGGCTTCAAAATGATATTTATCAGATGACTTATCTCTTTCGCATAATATCCAATGTGGATGATGACCTGTAATTAAATCAGGTTCTTGACAAGGTATCGCTCCAATAGGTGCTTGTTTTCCTTTTTTAGCATCATAACGTCTATATAATTTTCCGTTTATTATCGCACAGCTTGTTCCGTCAAATTTAAGTGAAGCTAATGTTTTTTGATTAAAAACCCAAGAGTTTTCCTCGTTAACTTCATTAATAACCCTACTCAAGTCGTTTGGATCTTTTTTAAATAAAGTTGTGATTTTTTCCATAATATAAAAAAATAATGCCCCCACTCGCTACAAATGAAGGCATTAATAAATTTTAGTTGTAGCGAATTACAAATCTAATATAAATTACGGGTTAATCCAAAATTATTTTTGTAAGTGCTCTTTTGAAACTTTATCTTACGTCTTTCGGATCTATTTGGTTTAGCTTCAGGAACATAATTATTCTCAATAGGAATGTATTGAAGTCCCAAAACAGGATCGTAGTAAAAGTTATCTTGTGCCATATTTTTAAAATTTATCCTTCCCAGCTTGAACCATTTTTAAATCCGTGAACTATATCGCCAATAATTAATTCATTTCCATACCAAGTTGAATTTTTCATAATATTTATTTTTAAATTTTATCAAATATACTTAAATTATAATTTCCTTATTTAATTTTTTTGGTGTTTTATTAAATATAAAAGCCTTGACAAATCAATGCAAGGCTTTAGTATTGGAAACTTAAATGCGTGTCGTATGTATTTAAGAAGTGTTCAAATATACAAAACTATTCCAAATAAAAAAACCGCTTTCTATATTTTACAAAGAAGCGGTTTAAATATTTTATTATGAATTGTAAATGTAATGATTATTTTAATAGCGAGTAAAAATAATTTACTTTAGCGTAAACATCATCTAATCCTATCGATCCACCGTTTATTGCCTTACGTACTTTTTTAATGCTGTCATAATTTACAGTCGAAGCCATTGACCATAACTTATTAGAATCAAAATAAAACTTTGCAGATTCCAAAGCGTATTCTTTCGAAACTAAATCCGGGTTCTTAATTAGGTCAACTCCTAAATATTTGCCTAACAATGTATAGTTGTTTTTCCCTGTTGTCTGCAATGCACCACGACCACGAAACTTATAACCCTCTCCTGAATTAAAGTTACCATTACCCATACGGTTAGCATAAACTACATTTGCAATATCTTTAGGCTTGCGTGCGTATTCAATAGCAGTATTTTGATTGAAGTATTTAGGAAATATTTTTAATAGTCCAGGAGCTGAATAGTTTAAGTTTTCCTCAAACACTTTAAAACCTCCTGTTTCGTGCCAAGTGTTGCCGACAAAATGTGCCGTAGCTTCTATTGTCGGAATGCCTACAACTTCTTTAATTTTAAGAAGCGTATTTTTACCTATAACACCATCAGCATTTAATCCATTTAGCCTTTGGAATGATTTTATAAATTCGCTCATAATTATTTATTTATAGTTTTTAATATGCTGTCCTGCTTAATAAGCATCATATCCATTCGCTGTTCTGTCTTTGAAATATTCCTGTTGAATTTATTCTTTGCCATTGGCACAACGGTAGTATTTAAAACGGAAGGTGTTTGTGTATAATAAGTATTCGGAGAAGAACCCATTATTATATAAAATAACATTATCGATATTGTACCTATTACGTATTTCATTTTTTCATAAGTTTTTCTTCATTCTTTTCCACCTTGTCTAACTTTTGGCTTATCCTGTCAACACGATCGTTGCAATTATCGTAGTTTGTAGAAACTTCCAACCTTAACCCGTTTATGGTAACATCTTTTTTAATATTGTCTTTTTCTAAATAATCAATCCTTGCATTCAAAGCAGAAACATATAAATTAAAAAGGTTCACGCAAACATAACATAATGCCATAATACCAACTAAAAAAATAAACCTATTTAACTTTGTCGGAGTTAGATTTACAACCTTTAAAAGTAAATCTATTTTTGATATTTTTTCCTCCATTGACTATTATGTATTTTAAAGCCTTAATTATTTCTTCTCTAAATATAGTTATAAAATAAACGGAAGTCAAAACAAAAAATCTGTACTCCCAAATGAATGCTAAAAACGCTTGTATTTCCACCATAAGCTTAAGAGTATTGCGATTATAAATATAAGTATGGGAGTTCCGTAATCTATTATATAATTATCGTGTGATTGTTCTATGATTTTATCTACTTCATAAGGTGTTGAATTCCAATTAATCAACCCTATAAAAGTGCTATGAAAGGCAAAAAAAAGGTTTACTACTGCAAATGAAAATACAAGGGCGTAGCATTTTTTAATAAAAGGCATCCAAAGTTTAAAATCCTTGCCGATGTAAAACAAATATAGCAGGGTCACAATTACGCACAAAACGTAAAATACCCTGCTATAAAATTTTTTCAAGGAATAAAAAATAT
>Ga0247808_10000169_pt1 | contig 40324 bp, 72 predicted proteins | sample UWRJL089202R1_FD_179914 | JGI IMG/M metagenome (GOLD analysis project Ga0247808, IMG submission 179914) | Plant litter microbial communities from Arlington Agricultural Research Station in Wisconsin, United States - UWRJ-L089-202R-1 | ecosystem: Environmental > Terrestrial > Plant litter >...
AATCAAACTGAGGTTTTAAACCTGTAGCCTGAGTGGTCGGAGTTGCGGCAGATGTTGCCTCAGCGGTTGGAGCGATTGAACCTTCACCTGTACCGTTTTCACGCATGAAGTAGAAATCAGTACCAGGGCCGGAAGGAAACACGTTAATCAGATCACGCATGTGTGTCATGGTGTTTTGATTGGTGATGATTCCCGGACGTTGGATACCTGCCCACTGTGATGGGCCTGTTACGTTGTTGATACCCATAGCACCAACCGCTTTCATGTCCACGCCTTTGATATCAAGTTCAAAACCGAATTTCTTGATCTCGCCTTTAGCGAATTTCTCGATGTTATCGGTATTGTCTTCAACAGCTTTAGCAAGAACTGATTCGAATGATTTAACAGCAGTAGAACCGTTTGCTTTAGTTTCAAACTTAGCAATCGCAGCATCGATAGATTTTTGCAATTCTTTTTCTAAGTCCTCAACAACGTTTTTTAGCTTTTCTACTTCTTCCTTAGAGGCTTTAAGCTCTAATGCGTCCATAGCTTTTTTAGCGTCCTCGATAGCGTTATTTGCTTTACGCAACGCTCCTGCGCTTTCATCTTTAAGACCTTTCGCAGCTTCGTCGATAGCCTCTTTTACTTCTTTAATTTCCATCTTAGTTTAAGGAATTTTTTAAGTGAGTTAATATTTCGTTTATCGGCTCATCTTCATGGGTGCTGAACTGCGGCGCAATCGTGAGTGATTTTAATATGTTTTCAACCTGTACCAGTCTAGAATCTGAGTACGGGAGGTTATACATTTTTGTTAAATGGTCGATCAGCTTATTAACTGAGTTCACGTCTTTAAGTCCAGTAACAACCGCTAAAGGATTTGCACCCCAAGAGGTAAGGAATGAATATTCTTTCAATCCGTATTCTTTAATGATCCTGCTGTCTTTAGCGTCCCGTCTTAATACACGATAACCAATTGATAGATCGGCATCCTGATTGTTTTCAGTGATTAGCTTAACATCATTAAACATATCCTTGCCAAGATTGGTATTCATCTGGAATTGTGTGCCAGTAAGAAGCCCGTAATTATCTTGTGTATCGATCTTTTTAGGAACACCAACCATTAAAGTAGTGTCATGATTCTTATAAACCCTGATCTTCTTAAATGATTCTGATACGGATTTAATAAAAGACCCAGGTGCTGAAATGTCTTTGTCGCTGTCCTCATTATTATAGGCATTAGCATACGCTTCAACATAACCCGTTTTTTCGTCGAGGTCTTTTACTTCTGATTGAAAATCTTTAGTTAAATCCATTTATGTAAAATTGATGTTACAAACAAATGTACAAAATAATTTATAAATGCAAATATGTATTTTTGTGTATGAAAAAAGTTAATTGGGTGTTTTGGTTCAATGTATCAATAAGAAGAAATTGGTTTTCATATTTTTGGAAAACAAGAGGTGCTAATTTTATTGAAATTCAGTTCTTTATATTTAAAATATCGATTGGATTACCCTGGCATAAAAACTATATTAACTCAATTATAAGGGATTATGGCAGTAATGCTAGTTTGTTAAAAACAAATGAAATGAATTTAAAGTCACGATGGGCCATTCTTATGCCCATTTTTTAACTGGCACCTATAAGTTTACCGTTTACTATCCTGCCCAAACTAATTAGCCTGTTATACCTATTTTGGGACATTACCGATTGAGTACAACGGCAGTTAATACGATTTGCAGGTTTTAGGTTTATATCACCGGGCCGATTGCACAAGTCACCACCTAAATCATAAAGATCATCAATTGGTAATATAGTATTGTTTTCTGCTAAGTGTGTATTCCTTTCACGCTCATCATTACGGCCTAACCAAACCTTATAACCTTGACCTCCGTTCTGATCTATCCAAGACCTGGCACCTATCTCTTTCCCTAGATTTGATATGGTTGTAGCCTCTGTCCTGGATATTGAAAGCGATCGTGATTTCATTGCATCTTTAACATTCTTAAAGAATAACCTAACTCGGCCTAATCTATCCAGCCCCAAGAAAGCCTCATCACCTAGCGCCCTGGTTATTATGTCAATTGTAGTATCATTTAGTTGTCTCTGTATTTGATAGGTGTATTTAAGCGCATAATCCTTCAATGTACCCGACCAAATATCGACTAAGAACTCAATTGCACTTGCCTTAACCCCTTCATTATTCCTTTGCCAGTAGTATTCATTCTTAGCGAACTTCATCCCGATGATCTGGTAAACTTGCGGATATGTAAGCATCCAAACGTCTTCCTTGATCAGCTTTTCTACAGGTACATTGTCTGTTCCGAAATCTTCAACCCATTTAAGAACAGGAGCAATGTTAGCCGCTAATGCTTTACGGAAATATGGCAGTGCTTGCTTCTCAGCTATTGAATGAGCCTTAGCAAACCGTTCACGTTCTTTGTCAAATTCCTTCATCTGGAAGGTCTATTTTAGATACATTAAGTTGCGCCTCCATTTGCCCGAATTTGTCGTAAGATTCCTCAATTAATATAAATGCATCTTCCATTCCCTTATTATAGGATTGGATTAATAGCGATGCATCCAGTGTGATATGAAATTCAGCCTTAGCCATTACAGTTGATTTACGTCATTCGGATTAGGTGTATCAGCGAAAGGATCGGCAAAAACATTGTCTAGCGGAGTAAGGCCATTAGGGACTAAATACTTGTTCATATTCGGATCAGGATCTTCATCATAAGCAAATAATTTACGTTTCTCATTGCCTGTAATGTACCAGGCGTCCCCGTATGTTGTTTTCATTAGGGCTAAGTCAGGCGCTAATTCGGCAAACTCTGTCAGGTCATGGCTTACATCTAATCGCTCCCCCCTATACCATTTCTTAGAGAATGTTTTAAACTTCATGTCGAATTTACGCAATTCAGACACAACCACATTAGTAACCAATTGCTTTTCAGCTACCTTCACATTATTTTCAGTACCTCCCGACTTATCACCGATTAGGATTGAATTAACACCCCAACCTGCAGCAATACGGACAGCGTCCTGGTCATCTGCGGCAATGGCGTTTAAGTCGATTAGCGTATCCCCTAGCTTATCAACCTTAATTGCGCCATTTGTAACATGGATACGACCATTATTACTTGCGCCTTGCCATTCCGATTCAACTGTGCGTTTAATGCTCTCTACCTGTGTTTTTTCCAGCTTAGAATAGCTTTTACCGTCTTGTACAAGGATATCAGAACTTATAATAGTTCCCGTACCACCGTTTTTAAATGCCGCACCCTGAGCCAAATCATTCTGATCATTCTTAGCAATTGCAGATCCTACTGCTTGCATAGGTGAGTAACCGCCATTTTTAGGGTCATTTGGCGACCACTTAGCTAAGTGCATTACATCGTCAAAAGGAAGATCAACAGTTTTACCGTCCCATGTATTGAATGAATAACCAGTGATAGGTTTGCGCCAATCACCATCAACACGCTTAATCGATACCCTGTCTGATGGTAAGCAATGAAGGAATACAGGATCACTAGCGCCACGTTCAACGAATAAGAACCCGTCACCAGTCAGCTCATAATTAAACCAGAAAGATTCACGCAACTCAATCCCTGTCTGATATTCATTAGGGTTGTTTAACAGGTCAATTAATGGGTGGCTATCCAATTCCTCTAATGCTTTAGTAAACCGGATATTAAATTGCCCTGTATCGTTCCCTTTTGCGAAGTTATAAGACTTTACCCTGGCAAGATCCTTTTCGCTCTTAACCTTGCTTACAAGTATAGGTGCTTCGACTAGCTTTCTAACCAGAACATTAACTACCGCATAAACTATTTTGTTCTCATATCCTTTAGATAATTGAGCCTGTTTGCCTTTATAGTTCCATCCAAACGTGCCACCTAAAAGCATTGTTACTCCCGGCGAATAATAGGCTTTAGTGCCCATTACATCCTGCCACGCTTTTTTGAATATATTCATGAATGTAAAACTAAGCTATTTTACGTTAAGTTACAAAAAAGTTACATTATACCATTTCTGATTCTAAATCCAAATCTTCCTGAATCTCAAAATAGCAACGCATCATTATTGCATCAGAGTAATCCGGTGAACGGCCTAATAATTCCTTTACGGCATCTTTAGGTATGATCTTCTTTTTTCCGTCCTTATCCATATCTTTCTGTTTTACTTGCTCCAGTTCCTCAATTGTTTCAGCTACCATATCGGATTCAGTGATGCAACCTAAATACATTAGCGATGCGTTAACAATTTCAGATAGCTTGTAATAGCATTGAGCCTTTAGGTTTTCAAAGTTTTCTGAATAACGGGGGCTGGAATTATTAACGAATCCTACACATCCCAATATATCAACCACGCCACCGCCTACACCGTCCTCATCACATATCACTTGCGATAACGGCACCATGTATTCGTTCTTTAGATCAGCAATAGCCTGAGCAACCCAAGTAACTGATTTCTTGGATAGGACAACTACTTTAATTGCTCTTAATCCATCCCATACTATGATAACTGATTTATCCTTACCAAACCTAGCAATATCTGCAGTTATGTATTTTTTACCTGATCTGACAAAGGTATTCGACCATAGATTGTTGATTGCGTCGATTGACATTAACGCTGCCGGATCATCATCGTATTCCCAATTGCCGTAATAAAGTCGCTCTCGGCTATTCTTTTCCATCCTAAGCAATCGTTTTACGTATGAGGGTGGTAAGTATGGGTTGTCTTTAGGAAGGGCCTGTATGAACTTAATATCTTCTGGTAGCACACCGTCCCGATTAGGTTTATATACCTTGCTATATACCCATCCTTTTGAGGGGTTACAGCTACCTAGTTGTTTAGGCATCAAATCAAACTCATTGAGCTTATACCTAATACGGGAGCCGACAACGTCCCATGCCTTATGAACTATCTGGTTACACTCGTCTATAAAAGCCCTGGTAATCTCTAGCGACCCTAAACTATCAAATTCTTTGTCGGATGGATATAAGAATAAATCCTTTAGGAGGGTATCACTGCCATTTTTCCAATGGATGATATTTTCCTGTGCATTAAACTTGAATTGATTCGATACTTTATGGATTGAGGCTTGCTCAAAGAAGGTGTTAAGTGTTGTTTCTTTTAATGTCTTTAGTTTGGATCTACCTAACAAGCCTCTTGAACCTGGATATTTTTGCGCTTGCTCAATCTCCCTTAAACAGCCCAATGCAGTCTTGCCGCCACCGGCAGCGCCACCGTATATGATCTCACTTGTTACTTTATCATTCAGATAATAAACGGCATGTTTCTGTTTAGTCAGTAGGGGCATTCGGGTTCTCTCCTTCGCCTAAGTTAATGACATTGTTGATAACTGGCGCTGATTGGCTGTTGTCTTTCTCGAAGTAACCAAAATGTTTTCCAATCTTATCAAGGGCACTAAGTTTATCATAAAGTTTAAATTCAACAACAGTTTTTCCCCCACCTTCAAATTCTGTAATAGACTTTTTAACAGAAGAAACAGCTTTAGCCTTTACCGGGTCAATTTGAGAAATATCATTTATTGAATTTTCAATACCAATATAATCCTGAATATTACTAAAACCTAATACAGACAATTCAGAAAGCCATTTTTCCTTTGATATACCGTGTTTCTCTGATGATTCAGCCTTTAGTTTAGCTAAATAATCCTGAATGTCTTCACGTTGTAATAATTGATAACCTGATTGCCTCGCAGCGTCTTTGGTAAAACCTGCATATATAGCTGATTCAGAGGCATTTAATGTCTCGAAATACTTATCAGCAAACCTTATATGATTTTCTTGCATTGTAAATAAATGTAAATGCACTTAAACCCAAATCTACGCAATCCCTTTTAAAAGTGCAAATGTCATTTGTCAGGCTCATAACATTCTATCCATGAATAGAACACACCTTTGATAAGCGCCTTGTCCTTCTCGGATAAGTTAGTTCTGTCAACTGTAGCCATTAAGTCTGTTTGAGTATGCTTAATGGCCCAATCAATACCATTATACGCTAACTGTTCGTATATTTGCCGTTCTAATCTGTTGCTGGAGATGATGGCGCCAGCTATCTTCTTTGCAGCTTTTATCTTTTCTGTCTGTGTCATTTCTTTAGGGCTTCGGAGGCTAGTATTAACTTTGCATACTCTGTGATATAAATGAAATTTCCATTATACGCAACTAGATTACCTGAATTATGCTGTGCCGCAATATTTGATAAAGCGCTCCTGTATTTATCCTTCTCCTTTTCGAGGGTTTCTATTTGGGATTTGAATTGATTTCCGTATTCTTCAATAGCTTCCAACACTCTATCTTCAATACGACAAAAAGTGCAATCTCTATCGTGTAATAAAGGCTTACTATTATCACCGCCGGGTGCATACATCCAATGTAAATCTTTGTCATCTAATATTTGTCCGGCACTCTTTTCCTTTTGTTCGCTCATGGTTTTTTGTTTATGAAAACATCCGTCTGTTCCATCACAGAAGTATGCGCTATTTCCACAGATACACTCAGTTGCTATGCTCATCGTTAAATTTTTTAGGTAGTGAATAATTATCTTTAGGAAAATAGGCTTTCTTATCCCACATTTCCAGAATATGGTAAACTGCTCCAGCCTCATCTTCATCCATGCCGGATATATCTTGAAGTGACTTGACAAATCTATATAAGCCTTTATCGAACACTAAATTGTGCATTGGATCTTTCTCTTGCTCTTCCATTGTTAGTCCTCCAGTTTAATCCAACCAGCCTTAATCATTTCATCTACACTTAACCCCATCCAAGGTAACGCATAGCCTTTTGAACGTAGAAATGATACTACGTAATCCCAAATTACAGAATTACTAATGTTTGCATATATCATGTTTGAGGACAGATAAATTTGAAAAGCGCACTTGTATTGAAAATCCACTGACCGATAATCCACAGATATATATGGAGGGTTGTGATTTGATCCGCTATGAAATATTTTAAAATCACTAGATGTGTATTTATTAGAAGTTAGAATGTGAGCTACCTCAATAGCATCTTCGTCTGATATGGATGATAATGTATTTAACTCTAAATAATCAAAATCATTTCTTTTACCTACTGTCCAACCTCCCATATCGCAGGTCATTCCGGCAACATTTTGTCCCCAATACTGAGCAAATAACTTGGCTTTGTTTTCTAAATTTATTTCTGTTTTCATTCTTTCTTTTCCTTTACGCCTTTCGGCAGTTTAACCCCTATTTATCGGCTGGGGGAGTTTGGACGTGTAGCAAACCTATAACTATGCTCCCGTAGTTTTTAATTGCTTCCTCGAAAGTATTGCCAAAAGCATATTTGTTGCTTTCTTGAAGGTTGACAAAATCTAATGCATGACAACAAAAAGCATTACCATCTTTTTCTACTTTTATCTTCCACCACTCTTTATCTACCCCTTTACCTCCGCATGAATTGCAAACAAAAAAACCACCATATTGAAAAGGATAACAGTTATAACTTTCACATTTAAAAACGTGAGTAAAGGCAATACCGTCTTCTTTAGCCATTTTTTGAGCAAATTCATAGCCTTGTATTCTTTCCCCTGCATCGTGAAATCCATCCGAAAAAGTAATAGGAGGATGTCCATAGATAAACATATTAAACCCGGCCATTACAGATGGTGATGCCTTTATTAGTTCTTGAGCAAATTTTAACTTTTCCATTTTTTTATTCTTTAGATTCAATTAACAATTAATATTTTGAAGGTGGCACAATAGGTTTCTCAAAGTAATAGTCAGAACCCTTGCACCAGCTTATAAAATCTTCTAATGACATATTTTTAGCCATGCCATATACCTTAATGAAAGAACCGATTCGTTCCTCTGTAAATTCTGGCTGACTTTCTACCTGTGCAGGTGGCGTAGTGTTCTTTTTAGCCTTTTGGTCAGCTAAACGCTTTTTAACTCCAAACTTCTTATTGTATTCTTCTGGTTCGTGATCGTGAAAACTCATGATTTTTATTCTTTAGATTTAATTAACAATACATATTTCTGATTAGGGTCTATGCCGTGGGAGGGCACCGTCAGCCCGTTGGTTTCAAATTGGATGGGGGTCATGCTGATTTCAGTTTAAATGTGTCACGCCTAGTTGGATCGTAATGCTCTTGCTCGTAACCCAATTCCAGCATCTTGTCTATGCTTTCATCGGCAACGTTAACAAAGGATTTATACTTATTGTGACCACAGCACGATCCATGAGTTATCACACCAACAGACCATAGTTCTTGTATCTCATTAAAAATGCATGGGTCGATACAAATCTGATCACTTAATCCGGCTTTTACTCTGGCTTCCCTGTATGATGACATGTGTTCAGGTATATCAACAGTAATCATTCGATCATAGCATTCCCTGCTTTGAGGGACTATATTTTCACAGTTACACATAGTTATTTGGTTTAAAGTTGGATGGATGTCATGGCTTGGAAGTGTTATCAAATCCCACAATTTTATGTATTAAACTAAAATCCACCTCAACAGTAGAATTCTTATAATAAACACTATTACCTATTGTTTCAGCGCCTATTTCAAAAAGCATCTGGATATATAGTTCATTAAAAAAATTAGTTGAGTAAATACTTGTGCTTTGAATTTTAATAAAAAGCTCTTTGATTTTATTTTTCTTTTCCTGACTAAAATCTAAGTTTGGTTGTAAATCCATAATTGTTATTTTTTAATTAAAGCATCAAAAATTCCATCAGCCGCTTTGTATACACACTGATCTGCATACTCTACCATGCTTCTTTCGACGCACCAATTAATATGATTCATTTTCATGTCCTGTTTAGGATTTAACACTAAATCCCTGAAAGAATTGTAACCTAACTCAATAGCTTGCCCGTCCTTAATTTGTTCTACTGTTTTCATAGCGTATGTTTTTACTCTTGCCCCTTCGTAATGCTCCAAGTCTGATAGTATGTTTCTATTTTCCATTTTTTACTAAATTTTTATAATCTTTAATAGCTTGTTTTGACTTGTATTCTGCATATAATTCTGCTGCCGCATCAGTAAACTTCATAATAAACCTTTCACCTTCTCTCATTTTACTATAGGTGTCATAAAAATCTTTAAAGTCTATCCACTGATTTCTTAGAGCGACAAGGTCTTTAAAGTCTTCAAGAGTTTTACATTGGTCTATTGCTCTACTGATCTTTTCCATTTTTTACCTATTTATCTTTGATTTGCGGGGGTTTCTGTGTTAGTCTGGGGCGTTAGTCCGGAAATTGGTTTTAGTGGCTTATATCTTACCTAAATCAGTAAATTTAATAATATGATCAGCAATGTAAGAAACTTTCAAATCAGGTGATATATTTAAAAAAGTTTTCATAATATGATTTTTAGCCATTGAATATTTCATAAGTTCAACTATTTGTTTATACCTAAGCTCAGTAAACACTTCTGGTCTACCTTTATCTTTCAATTCCTGTTTGACTTCCGCTTTCATACCCTAAATCTACGCCTTTGATTTTGTTAATTATAGTTTGTAATGGAGATGTTACACCTCCTTGATTGTAATGCCATAAATAGCCTTGATCAGTTTCTTTTTAAGCTGATAGACTGGGGTGCGCATACCTTTCACGTCCACAACCTGGATAAGTCCTGATTTCCAAAACACCTTAAAGTCGGCTTTATAGAATCCGCATTTGGTTCCGTTAACAAGTAAATCGTATTTAGGCTGCAGTTCTAATCCTACAATTTCCCCAGCTTTTAGTAACTGTTTTAGTTTAAGGTAATATTGCATTTCTTTTTTTGAATCGAACTTTTCTCCATCAACCTCACATTTCTCATTCCTATATTTCATTTTCGGGCCGATCTGGAATTTAAGTTCTTGATATTCTTTACTGGTTATCTTTTCCATTATTCAAAATTTAGTTGTTTTCTAAGATTAATTATTTCCTTTTCTAATTCGCTTATTTTAAGCGCCTGTAATTCGCTTTCTTTATTTCGGGCATGCAATATGTATGCTATCTGGTTATTGTTGCTAGAAACATCTGAAAATGTGTTTATGGCCGATTTTAAAATGTTTATTCTTTCCTGCTGCTCAATAGTCTTTTGAGTGGGCCCTTTTTGCTTTTCGAATAAGATCAGATCGCTTTCCATTTGAATAATCACGCCCTTTGCTAGAATAATCTTAGTGATGTGGGTTTTTGAATCCAAATCCTGGGCAAGATATACTTCTGCCAACTGCATAAATCTATTTAATTTTTCTTTCATCAGAATAGAATATTAGGGGTTAAGGCTGTTTCAAATTCTTTGTTGACATTCTCAAAATTAATTATGTGATCGAATGCAAAATGCTTTTTGTCATCGATTATCTCATAATATCGATTCCGTTGCCAGTCAAAGAATATTGAAACAGATCCTTTCTTAGCCGTACCTTTTGGTTTTGCTTTTAGGATTTTAAGAATAGCTTCATTTTCCCTGAACGGTAAGCCTGTAGCTGGATTGATAGTAAGATCAACCTTGCCGTTTAATCGGTTATGTTCTGGCCTCCATACTCCGACAACATTGAATGCCCTACGGCCCCATACTGCGCCACCAGCAAAACTATTTAATGTTGGTACTGCGGTACAGTAAACATCCTGTCCTGAAATATCTTTCAATACAATAGGCGGTAAATCCTTTGCATGCGTAACTATAGAGTTATGCCAGTTGTTAACTTTTGCCTTTTGCCTAACCTTTTTCAATGCCCAAGCTAAATACTTATCCTCACGATTACCGAATTTAGAAAGATCTTCATCGAGGTCATTAAAAGGATCTAAAGAAGTTGATTGTAGTTTCAGTTGATATTCACGCTCAAGGCTTTCACAATATGTATAGAAACTGTCAATCGTGTGATCTGTTTCATCTCCATTTATTGGAAAGAAGTGATCATCCAGCCAAGCCATAGCGCCATAAATTTCTTTTTCAGTTGCTGCATAAGGATTGGATTTAAAAAACGGCTTTCTAAGTCGCTTACTGATTAGCTCTGCGATTACGTCCTCCATGTTACCGATCTCACCACTCATGAATGCGTGTTTCCATCCGTAGTATTCTGATTGGTTAAACATGATTTCCATTTCTATTTCAGTTTTACCTGCTCCAGCAAACCCAAGGTAAAATGTTGAATACCCTGGCTTAAAGCTAAGCAATTCATCAAGGCTTTTAAATCCAGTATCTACACCCCTGCTTACTCCAGTCTCGTAATGATCCATTACCTGTTCCCTGTATTCTGATATTCTCTTTTTCATTATCTGTCGTTAAAAAGGTTCTTGTTTGCGGATTGATCGATTGCGCCTTTGGGTATGTTTTGGTTTTTAGGTTTGTTAAAGTCGTTCTTTGCCCACCGCCTTAATCTCGAAGCAGTATTCCATGTTTCCTCCTTTTCCATTTTAAACTTTTTTAAAGCTTTATCCTCCTCAGACCAGTATAAATAAAAGTCATTAATCATATCCTTGCTATATTTTTCAGCAAACACCTTAAGCGATTCAGAAAATTCTTTTTTCCTTATATCTATAGTATTGTTATTAGTTAATGGTTTATCTATACTACTAATGCTTTGATGTGTGCTTTTCACTTGCTTTGATGCGTGCTTTACAGTTGCTTTATCAAGTGCGTTGTCAAGTGCTTTATCAAATTTTGATAGGGCAATAATATTGCTTGAATACTGATTTTTTGATCTTTCAATCATTTCAACAAACCCAAATTCGACAAGTTCGTTTAGTGTTGATATATAAGTTCCGTATGATTTTATGCCGATCGCCTCTTTAGCCATATTGGTAGGAAGACCAAACTTTTTTTTCCATCCAAGCCTATTGCAATGTTCGATGCAGAAAAAATAAAGGGCGCTATGGTTTGGTTTTATTTTATCGGGATTTTCAAAACACCAGTCAAACCATGTTCTAGATAAATCGTAGCCGTTCATATCCTGTCCCTGATTTTACCCCAACAAACACCACAAAAGTATTTTAAAGCCTTATCTTCATTCCATGATATTTTAGAGCAAGCGATATGCATTGCATTTCTGACCTCCGCAGGATTTAAAAGTTCAATGAATTTTTTTACAGTACCATTTCTGAACTTAGTGTTAAGAATCCAGTCGGGAAAATATTGACTATATACATCACTCACCGAATCAATCTCTTTTTCAAATAATGTTTCAAGTTGCGTTTGCATTTTAGTAAACATTTTATATTGATCAATTTTTTCCTTTATCAATGCATGGTCAAAATTTGGCGATTCTGGTACAGAATGTAACTCGTGTTTACCCTTTCCCCTATTACAGTCGAAGCATGCCGTTAAAAGGTTATGCTTGACATTTTTACCTCCCTTGACTACTGGTATAATATGATCGACTTCAAGTATAACTTTTGGAGGTGAACCACCACAATACTGGCATTTAAAATTATCCCTCTTAAAAATTTCAAATCTTATTTTTTTTGATATCGCTACCCTTTTATTTTCCATATCGCTTTACGTTTTGTAAAATGCTTATAGCCAAAAAATTATTTCCTAGTTGATTTATCTACAAAAGCTTTCCCAAGAAACTCTACTTTTTTTATAGATCCTTCTTTTATCCAGTTGTAAACTGTTTGTCTTTCCACGCCAATATACTTAGCGTAGTCCTGCACTGTCATTAAGTTTGCAGGGTTTATAGGTTGTTTTATTTCCATATTCAAATATAGTTAAAATTATACATATCGTCAAATCAAATTAAAGAATTTAATCAAACAATTCCAGTTGTTTATTTTCAAAAGTTGGCTTAGAAGATTAGTTCTTTGCCAGTGAGTGCGTAGTAAATGTTCTGGAGTTGGTGGACGTACTTAATAGCACACAAATATCCTCTTTCTTCAATAGTATTATGTGCAGCGCAAAATTCAACTTCTACGATGCCTTTAGGAAGAATAAATAAAACAAATTGACCCATTCTGTAATCGATATATTCGATGTCAATTTTCATTGGCACTTTTGTCTTTACAAATCCAAAATTAATCAGTCGATCTGAAGTTATTGGTATGCCATACCTTATCCTATGGTGTTCACCGATGGAAATGCTTTCTACTCTAGTTGTATTTTTTGTGCTGTCTAACACCAAATTTCCTACCCTAAGATCGGGTGCTTTTAATTCTTTCATAATTCTAATTTTAATTGTCCATATTCTATTTGCGGCCTAACAAGTTTCCCCCTCTCTGCCAGTTGTTCTTTAGACAGTACCAATCTAACCAGTCTTTCCCGTTGTTCGCTTAACGTCTCGCCCCAGGTAAGCAGTTCTGCCCATTGTTCAAGTTCGGTCATTAGAAAAGCTTGGTTTGTGAGGTATGCCGTTCTATCCGTTTCATTGCTGCAACGTAATATTCTGGATCTAATTCGCAGGCTGTTAAATTTATTTTATAATCATGTGCTGCTATTGCTATGCTGCCAGAGCCTAGATGCGTGTCGATTACATTCATATTTTCTTTTATTTTGCAATATTCAAACATATATTTATAAATATAAATAGGCTTTTGAGTTGGATGAAACCTGTTTAAATCTTGGCTACTACATCTAGCAATTTTAGAGGGCTTGTCAAGTGAAGTCCACACAAGTTCACATGCTGACATAGTCGGAAGATCATTTTGTTTATCCCAACAGACAAAACCTCTCGTATTAGGTAGGTATTCTAAAAAATAATTAGCGCCAAAAATAATTTGGTTTTTACTTACTCTAAATATTTCTCTCCAAAATTTTAATTCTGGTACCACATCCCAATCTTTATCTCTGTAAAGACTAGCCATAGGTGTATTTTTTAACTTTCCACCTCCATCGCTTAGTCTTTTCCCCAATCCATAGGGCGGATCTATACAAGCCCAATCAAAGTATTTATCTGGATAACGAGCCATTAAGGCCATGTTATCTTCGTTAGTTATTGTCAACATACACTATCTGATTATAAAGTTCATTTGTTTTGCTCACATGCACATACCATCCATCCGGCCTTTTTATCTTTAAATACCCTGGCATGATTTCTAGTAGCCTGTAATCGTTTGGATAGCCATTGTACCGGAAGTATTGGCCGGGTTTTAAATCGCTTAGTTTTACTGGAGTGCCTGTATTGACGTATCTAGGCCAAACTGATTTGCTCATACTTTGCTAAGTAAGGTAATGGTAATTGTGTTTTCCGATTCTTTCAATTTAAAGTAATGCTTTTTGAGGTAGATTGAAAGTGTACACGAAGCCACGTTGTTCATCTTAGCGGACTGAATGATATCATTGGTAAACACAAATGACTCGATGCAATGAGCAATCTTTTCATTTTTAAATGACCTCCTGATACGCGGCTTTAAAGGCTTTAATTTAAACTTCCTCATATAACGCCATATAAGCTCTGTAGTGAATCCAAGTTCGTTAGAAAGTGCTGATACCGTTTTAGATTTATAGTTCGCTATAACGTAGTTTAAATCAGTCTCATCGAAAACCTTAACCTTATACTTCTTACTTCGCTGATTGAAGTCTAATGGATACTTGTTTGAGTTCATTTATATCCGTTTTTAATTAACAATTGATAAATGTATTCCCTGCACATATAAGACCTGGTCTCGATCAATTTCTGAGCATCAGAATCCGGCTCAAACTCAAATGATTTGATGCGCTTTTCTTCCGGTATTTCAACGAAAGTATCAAGTGTAGCATCTGAAAAGAAATGATGTTGCATAAGCTCAAATTCCGCCTTTGAATAAACCATCCTTTCAGCCATTTTATAGCGTTCGTTGTGATCTGGCTTATACCTTACCGCATCTTCAAACGCTTCAAATGATGAGCTTATGAGTGTATAACAAAGCCAAAGTTTTTCAGACGGCCATAAGGTAGAATAGTTCTGCAACTGCCACCAGTACTTAGGATCTGGTATCTCGGTTTCAAACATAGGAAAGGTATCTAATGACCATGAACACTTATTATCGTAAGTCACCTTATTATGGTGTAGGTCACATTCACCAGACGCAAAGTCATTACGCCTTTTTTCGGTATTCTTATAGACCATGCCTAATTTCAATTGAACAGCCATTAAGGTAAATCCATCTTCTTCTGATTCATTGCCTTTTGCAACATACTTGTTTTTAAGCTCCTCTCTGCGTTTGAACAAAAATTCTTTTAGCCACTTTTTACAGTGCGTTTTAGCGCCTTCAGGTAACTCTCCTTTAGTATTTTTAGCCACAATTTCAATCGTAGCACTTCCCCTTATTCTGAATGAATCGGCTATTTGTCTTGCAGTGAGTTCCATTTTTCTTCGTAAAAGTGTTGAATGTTTTCGGTTAAATGTGGTTTAAGGTTTTCAAGTCCCGACAAAGTTTCAGTACCATCAATAAGCCTTACTACCCTATCTTCCTCTTTTGTTCTAACGTATTCGGTAAGCTTAGTGTCCATTTGAAATGCAAGAACATCTTTACGGTTTAGATTCGCCCCGAATATGTCGCCCAATAAATCTGCAGCATCTTTTATAGCTATTGTTTTAGCGAGCGGAAATGCCATTGATAAAGCACCATTGTTAATGTTAGCAAGGTCTGCCGGGGATGTGCCTTTAGCCGTTTGTAATTGAATAGCCCCTATGCCGTCCTGGCATTCCATCTGGCCAGTAAGTAGGTCTTGATACCATAGCCGGATAACAACGTAAACCCCATTGAATGATGTACCCTCGCGCAGTATTTCAATTCGGTATTTCTTGTATATCTTCTTAAGCAAGAACTCGATTTTTTCGATAGGCAGATACTTATAGTTACTAATATAAGGATGAACCTTTACCCATGATGCCGGGGGTGGTTGGTTAAGGTAGTGCATTAACTGATCCTGTTTTAATGCCAGATTTGGGTCTGCATAAAGTTCCTGAATGGTAGGCAACTTACTTTCTGAAATGCTTATTTCTGTACTCATATTGTCTCGGTTGTTAGGTAGTAAAAATAGGTATAATTGGATTGTAGTTTTGTAACAATGCTATTGCAATGACTTCCACGCGTCGTAAATCTCTTTCAGTTCATTGCCTTTAACCTCAATGTAATTTGACTTGGAGTAGTCGAATAATACGCGTTCTTTGCTTACTATTGCAGGTACTTTTGAATATTGATGTAGTCGTATTTCTTTAGGCTTATTCTGTTCCTTAATCCACGCCTCGGCGGCTTCTTTGGTGGAAAAACCTTTACTTTCATGTTCTCTGCCTTTTTGCATAAAAACATATTCGTTGTGTTTTTTCATAGGCAACTCTATAATTTGCCAATCTCCAGCCCTCGAAATATGAACAGAATAAACTTTATCTCCCTCATAAAGTGGAACACCATCTTCGCTGATTATGATAGGCTGTTCAGTGGTTTTTGTTATAGTCGCCTTACCATCCACGCTGCCCGTCACCAATAACTCGACAAGCTGTTTAATGGTGATGGTCTTAAGCGAGATAATAGTAAAGTCACATATCCACTCGGCAATAGTAGTATTAAAATAACAGATTGATTGTGATTTGTGATCTAACGCCTTGTCATAAAACGAATGACTAACATTTTCACCTAATTGTTCGAGTAAGTACTTAACAGCCTTAGCCTCCTTATTGGAGCTTATCAGGACTTTTACGTTTTCTTTTTTCATGTTAAAATTCCGCTTCTTTTAGTTTGTTAAATTGATAGTCGCTTAACCATTTAGGTTCGATTGCGAATAGATGTTGCTGGTTTTTTGGCAGGTCTTTCTCGTCTGTAAAAACTGCGTCCATTGTATCTGTTAATTGCTGTGCTGTCATAATAACGTTTGACATATCATAGTTATCAGAGACTTGGTAATATAGCTTTTTCATTTCTGTATAGTGTTAATATCCACAGCCAATCCTGCTTCGATAAGGCCGAATACGTCGAAATGTTCTTTGAATAGACTCGCCAAGAAAGAATGCATATCTTTTACTGGCCAAGATATAGTTTGCCCTCCTGCTTGAAAGTCCACAGCAACAACGCCATTCTTATCTATGAATAAATCGTTAGGCTCACAATAACCATCTTCGTCAATGGGAATTCCATTATAAGGAATAATCGCTTCTGACATTGGCCTAAGAATTGGCTTATTCCCCAGCATATCACCATATGTATTCCCCGGCTGATCATCTTCCATAAATATCATTAAACCATTTGCCATTCCTTCAAGTGTGAGTATAGTCTTTCCGTCTGGCCTCATTATTTTAACCCCATACGGCAAATACGGCGCTAGTTCTGATAATTGTAGTGTTCGTTTCATTTCTTAAAATTATTAGCGTATAAATTATCGTACTGTTTTTGCACTTGTTCGGCACCTGTAGCGTTATTACCTGATCGGTGTATGTAAGCAAACCAATCGTTTATAGCTAGTGTCTGATCCGGCTTTGCTGTTGACCGGATGGAGCGTTTTGGTAGTTGTTTCATGGTGTTATGATTTTAGTTGAGGTTATTGCGCTAGGAACATCACAAATACAACCGAAGTCATCTTTCATTGTTATCCCATTATATTTTTCAGCAGCATCTTTAAGCGCCTGTTCAGCTACTTCAGTAGCATACTCCTTCATGATGTTCACCACATCGCCTTTATGTATCGTGTCAGACATTAATGTCAGTGCATCAAATCGTTCCTGTGCTGTTTTCATTATTCAAATATTAAAGTGTTTCTGATTTCTTCTACTTTGGCCTTTATCTGTTTTGCCAGATCAGCCTTTTTGATCTCCCACGGCAGAACATCATCATATTTTTCTTTATCAGAACCGAATAAGATATGGTACTCTGAATTAATGATCTCTTGGATAGTCACTGTGCATTCAGAATAAATGTCTGACAAGGCGGTTAATTCAGTACTTAGTTGTGATAGTTTGATGCTATTCATAACAATCTGTATAAAGGATAACGCTGTAACAGCAATTGGTTTATTTGCACCTGAACCTTAGCGAATACAATCAGTTCTGATGTGGTATTCCTAGGCAGGTTATTCCTTTGTTTACGGAATGCTTCTAGCTGATCGTTAACAGCATCCAGTTTTATTTTATTGATCTCGGTGGCGGTCATGATATCTGATCTTTAAGGTTTAAAATAGATTCAGTATCTACCCATGTTGATTTAACTATTCCAGGAACACTATCTGTATGGCTTTTAAATTTTTTCCTATCTATACTCCTACTTGTATAATAGGAAGTACTTACGTTAACCATAACCACTTTAGCGGCTTCGTCAAGTTTACTATTGGCGTATATTCGCATTGCACGCAATATAGCCTGACTAAGGTATGATGTTCCGGTAAGTTCTTCAGTAACTTGGGCTAGTACTTCTTCTGCTGTTTTCATCTTTTCTCAATTAAGTTTTTATAATACAATTCGCATGTAGCTTGAAATACCTTTTCATTATCTAGGTAAACAATCGGATCAATCTCAATTGGGGTATATATATCATAAGCCGGATCACCATCACCAAGCGGAGAATCATTGTAATCGAACTGTTCTGATATGTTTAATCCTTCCGCTTCTAAGTATGCAATCACATCCTTTTCCTGGACTTTCTCTTTATTACCATCGCTAAGAATAAAATCTATAACCGTTGATCCCTCGGACTGCTCGGCATATTTGAAGTTAGCCATTGTCAACCTCCTTGCCCAACATATAAAAACCATCAAAATCTTTAATTAACTTAAGTGTAATTTTAGCCTCAAATAATGGCTGAGCACTTATATTTGTGCCTAGCAATATTTCATGCTGAACATCTAATCTTTCTAAAACATCTTTTAATTTATTGATTAAATATGCTTCATGTTGTTCCCTAGTCATTCCCTTTCCTCCCGATGTTTTTAATAGCGATTACTAGGTTAACAATACAGGTCATAGCACAGGCGGCCATTACAGCGAATACCGATAGAATTAAGCATGGACTAAGAAAAGCTACATAAAGTCCTGCTAGTAGAAATGTGATCGCTACGAATAAGTAGCCCTGTTGTTTTGTGGTTGTTTTCATAGTTGTTTTTATTTGTTGGATCAAATGTAGGTAGTGTAAATGATAATTCCAAATTTATTTTATTACAAACGTAAATAAATAATATTAGGTTGTTAAATAAATAAATGTTAAATTTGAAGCATGATAACAACTACTACTATTCGGCTTAATGACAGGGTCAAGAAAGCTGCACATGAAAAAGCAAAGAATCATCTTATAAGAGGTGGATTTTCGGTCTATGTAGAAAATCTTATTCGTGCTGACTTAAAAAAAGATGGTTTAACCTTTAATGCGGAGGAAAAGAAATGATCTGGCCTTTAATCTACTTAGGATTACTTTGTCTAGGACTGGGTATTTCATTGGAGCAACACGGAAAAGCCAAAACAGGAAAGCATAATGTGTGGCACGGATTGATTACGGTTGCGATTATTATTTACATTTTATATAAAGGCGGATTCTTTAACCCGTTATTAAACTAACCCCCGGCTTGTCTGTATAAATAAAGAGAAGGAAAATGAAAGAATTAGAAGAACCAAAAATAGGTCAAATAATATATTCTGAGAATAGGTATTCTGGAATACTACAACATGCAGTAACTAAAATTACACCAACCCAAGTAGTTTTAGATGGAGGAACTACAAGGATTAAAAAACCTTTAAAAGAAAGGAATTACGAAATTGGTAGTTCTGGATGGAATCAATCTGTTTATACATTGCATTCTAAAGAAATGGAGAAAAGATATAATAAGCAGAATCAGATAAGAGTTATTAAAAGTCATGACTTATCAAAGTTCAATTCCGATGTGGTTCAGGAAATTTATAATATAATTGTAGAGGCAGTAGATAAACCCTAACCCCTCAGCGCCTTAATCCCGAAGTAGCATAAAACCGCTATACCTGCAACGATACCGACTGCCCAGACCCATTGCGAGTTGCTGGCTTCGGTATCTTTTTTCTTGCTATAAGATGCCTGCTCATGCTTCGTGATAGTTAATGTGCGTAACTTCTCAATAGTCCTTAAATTATTCGTTTTAACCGACTTTGTGACCAATACCGACTTATCTATTGACTTGCTTTGTTTAACGCTCTTAGTGACGCTAGATTTACGTCCTGCGGTATCGTAGTTAGTTACCTCAACTTCTTCCCGCACATCATCTATCTTGTCGTTGTTAGTACTGCTATCGTTTGTTTCATTTGACCGGGATTGGGATTGATTGTCGCTATCGGTTGACTGCTTGGATTGATCGGATGAATTTGTCTTGTTAATATCCAGCCCGACTTTACGAGATCCACAAGCAGGAGTTAACGCAATTGCCAGGTAAAGTACGGCTAGGAATATTTTATTTTTCATAATCTTCTTTTTTAACACCTATAAAGCGACCGAACAACCATACTGCAGTATCAATCGCAGCAATCCAAACAAGCGATTCTTTGACCTGTTCAGGGGTGAATAGTGAACTTGCACTAAAAATACCTAATACCACTTTGTTTGCAACGAACTCTATCCTGAAAATAGTAGTCGCCCATTTCGGAGTAGGTGAAGCAATAGCCTCTACTGTTCCAAAGATTGTTTTTGTTTGCTGTTCCATAGTTCAATTTGTTTAGCCAAATATACGTTATAAGCTTCGATATTCGCAAAGCTGCATATGTGCCGGATGGATAGGTAAAACTCGTCTGGCATTATTTAAGTATTAGCGCCCCGTAGAACACATTAAAATATCCTTGTATAGTTGTAGCTTTATCTAGTCCATTAATTATTTTCCTGGCGTTAAAAGCATCTGTTTTATCCGAAGTGAAGTAGTCCTTCAATGACTTACCCGTAAATCTACCTTCCATCATACCATTGAATAATACTTTTACAGACACTTCCATGTTCAAAAGCAATTCAGGCTGTTCTAACAATGGCAAATTAAGGATTTTACCCATTGCCTTATAGTTATCATACCAAGTAAGCTGAACTAACCCCCGGCCATAATAGATCTTATCCGGTACACTATATGCAGTTCGATTCATTCTTAGCTTTTTACCGTAGTCGTATTTGGCGCCTTTACCATATTCCTCTATAGGTTGCATTGTCTTAGCCGATTCATGGTAAACAGTAGCGAGAATATATGCCAGTTTACGAACATCATTTATACACAATTCATGGTAACGTTCCAGAATAGCATCAATGCCCCTGAATTGATCTGAGGAAATCGATCCCTTAAACAAGGTTTCTCGTATGCTATCGTAAAATGATCGCTGATTCATAAATCAAATATAAGGATTTGTATTATAACAAAAAAAGCTCCAGGATACCAACCCCGGAGCTAACTAACAACCCATGAAAAAAACTTATTTACGATTATAGAATATCCGTAGAACAAAACACAAAGCGACCCATAACATGACATTAAAGTAAGGTGAAAGCTCATCTCTTATGAGCATGTGGCCTTGGCTGAACGGCCTAATTAATAGTAATATGGTAGGGCACAAAGCAATAATAAGCAGAATACACCAATGATAAATCCGGTTGTTTCTAAGCCAGTTTAAATATCCTTTATGACCCCTGAACCATGCGTTAACAGTAATGAAGTAGATACCCCGTCCGTTAAACCTAGCGCCTGAAACGAATTTCGTAGTCTCAAACGTTAACAATATCATTAAAACTAGTAGTATATATCCTGACATCTGTGCAAAACTCATAAGGTAGATCCTCCTTCATCTTTAGCAAGAAACTTGCCTAACTTGACCCGTAGCCAACCTTTAATTCCTGTCTTGCTGATATAATCAAACTCACCGACCAAAAAAACTGCACTCAAACTATTACAAAACAAGTAAATTTCAAACGCTTTACCCTTGTTTATCCATGTACTATAAAACCATGTATTCCATGCCAGAACAGCTAGGAAACACCAACAGACCGTAAACACGCTGTGAAGCAATAAAACTTTGTGCGTGTACTTGTCGTCTTTAACTAAGATCGCTATCCTTAGAACGAAGCCTAATGCAATACATAACATATACCATGATGCATCAATAGGACTGAACGTAACGGGCAAAGCCAACGCCACATTTAGCAGGACGAAATCAACAGAAGCATGTAGAAGTTTTACCACGACATTCATTTCTTTTTAGCACAATGTATCAAAAACACAACCAATCCAATACCCATAATGTAAGCAAATAAGTCCGTGTTATAAATAGCAAAGGATGTTTCTTTATAGGCACATACGGCTATGTAAATACAATTAGCAATAGATAAGTATTTGATGTAGATAAAGAACAGCTTTTCATTTTCCGTATTGTTCTGGTAAGATTCCATTAAATAGGACAGGTAACCAATAAAGCCTATTTGGGTAATTATATTGAATGCGCCCCAAAACAAAGTCCTGTCACCTTGTAAAAGGTAAAGGACTGAGCATGTGACGTACAGAAAACAAACCGCTATTTTCAAGATTCCTTTTCTTTAGGCTTCTTTACTTTCTTGCCAGCTTTTTTTGGTTGTGGCTTAGGCGGGTGTCTTGGATCGATTGGAATTGGAAGTGGATCTGGCATGTATATAAATTTTAAGTATTACCAAATATAGCTAAATTTTGTATTATGGTTGTTACAATCTATAAAGTGTTATTTTTTGTGCTGATATTTAGGGTATGAATGCTAGACAAGAATTTATAAGCCACACAAAAGGCAAAAAAGTTAAATGTGCTTCAAGTAGTTTTATAGACTATGCCACATGGAAGCCTAATCCTAAAACAGTTGCGTTATTAAAAACAGGCTATTCCAAAGCTGAATTAAAATACTTTTTATCTAAAACAGATGTGACTTACAGTTCTGGATATGGAACACAGGAGCTATACGGATTTATATGGTATGAGGATGGGACTTGGTCTGAGAGATATGAATACGATGGATCAGAATCATGGGATTATAAGTCTTCACCTAAAATACCAGCTACATTATGTTAACATTCGAAGAAATTTACAACGCCACGCCATTTGAGGACGAACATGGCGAACTGATACCGCATGATAAGGTTGCTAAAATGGCGGCTGAGAAATGGGCTAATCAAAGATGGATTAGTGTTAATGATGCTTTACCAAAACAGACTAATTTTGATTTGGGTTACAGTGATGAGGTTTTGGCTTTTTCTGATAAACTTTTAGGTAAAACATTCGTTTCAAGATATGATCATCAAGATGAAACTTGGGGATACGAAAGAGGGCATGATGCAGTTTACAATCAGATTACACATTGGATGTATTTACCAGAATTGCCATTATGAAAATACTCCTATCCCTAATACTCGCAATAGTCTTGTATGCTTGTTCAAAGAAATACGCTAAGAACATTCCACAATGCAAAGAAAATGATGATGACTTAACTAATGATTGGTTTATATGAAAGTAGGTAGCTTAGTAGAATTGGTAGATGATAACTGGCTAGAAAAACATCCAAATGTAAAATATCCTGTTAAAGGTAAGATATATACGGTAAGAGACTTTGAAATAGACGATTACGATGAGCCATCTTTGTATTTAGTAGAAATTATCAATCCTGTAATGAAGTGGGATGATTTCGAAGATAGCGAGTTATCATTTTATGTACATCGGTTCAGGGAACTACAGCCACCGATGGAAATATCAATTGAGGCAATTTTAGAAATGCAGGAAAAATAACTAACTTACACTAACCTAACCAAATATCATGACACTAATAGGCGCAATAATCAGAGGCATCATCATTTCGACAGTAGTAGTATTTATGTGTATCGCTGCTTTACCTGCGGCTATCTATTCGGCTATTGAATGGCTTACAAAACCAAGTCAGACCCGTACTGAGGATTAGCCTTTTTAAATGTCATGGCTTGCTCGTATGTATCGAAATAGCGGTTACCTTCGTTGCGTATTATCTTAGGAGATCCGCCTGCAAAGTTAATCATATCGGTTATTCCGGTTGTAACGTTACGGCCCTGTTCGATACGGTTCATTTCAAACCCTAAGTTATTGTAATACTCTAAAGTACCTCCAGTGTTGTACACATCCAGCAACATACCGTCCCAATCTTTACTAGTATTCATCTTGCCTACCGTGTTATTATACACCTTTGCATTAGCTGGCTTATAGTTGTTGTTTGCCATATCCGGTGTTACCTGAATTTCAAAAGGGCTGTACTTATACGAATTGTAAGCGTAGTTATTCATGATCTCAACAAGGGCCGTGTCATCGTGACTAAACAACCATGCCCTGATTAATCTGCCTTGATGATTCGTGACTTTATTGTTAAAGCATTTACCATTCCCGTTTGCCATGAATAAGCCGTTATCTGTAATCGTTTCGCCTGTATTCACTTTGTCGATTATGTTGTCATGCAGTGAATAATTACGGGCATTGCCAAGATAAACAACCATACCCGGATTGGCGCTGTTCTTAACCGTACATCCTGACATTTCAAAGTTATTAATCATTCCTTCGTGCACACCTTTGTTTAACGCACCGTTTGAGTGGAAGAGAACGCCTCCATTATCCGATACTATGTCGAATAGCCTGATACCATCAAAGAAGTCTCCAGCACCGTCTTTATACTTCTTTAGCCATGCCTCTTGCAACACGATTTGGTAGTCCTGAATATTCTTAGTATAGAAGCCCCCTAATGATAAGTGACTGATATCACCTTTCATTTCAAACGCCCGTTGCTTAGTCTGAAATTCGACCTTACCTAGCCCATTAATCGATACATTCTTTAAATTGGCAATATCACACCTATCAGTATAGATCCCCGGCTTTAACTCGAAGTCCTGATTTTCAACATCACGTAATACCTTTAGCTCAGCATTGCCGATCACTTTTACTTTAGATGGGATCGCACTAGCATAGGCCAGTTTAGGATCTATGTTCCCCGGTGTAGGTATAGCGGACTTACCATCACTGAAATCCATACCCTTAGCCGTTTCAATCCAGTTGATACGTTTCCTGTTTACGATGATGTAGCTTTTTCTAGGTGTCATAACTGCTTATTAATTATACAAATATATAAATTAAACATAGCAATGCTTATACGGGATAAGACCTGTTTGAAAATCAGCTACAGTTAAGTAGTATTTAAAAGCCTGATTAACTTAGCTTAAATTATCAATTCCTACGGTGCCTGCCCTTGCAGATTGGAGGTAAGTTGTATTTTATCCTTTTCAGAATATCCCGACCATGTTGACGCCTATTGCTTAAAATCATTGCATGGATTTGTTTTCGTACAACCCGATAATAAAAACTTCCCGAACTTTTGTGTGACTTGCTTAGGGTCATGCGGTGTTCTGTAACTGGAACCGCTATGGTGTAAAAATACAAAAACCCACTTGAATAAACAAGCAGGTTTTTAATATTATCTTGACAAATAGGCAATGTGCAAGACGACCCTAAGCATTACAAATATAGCAAAATATATTCCAATTTATATCCCCACAACAAAACATTGAACGGGAATGCTGGCAGGAGCTAAAACGATAGAGACAGCCCCAAGTAATCCAATAGTATTGCCCTTTGTGTAACGGTAAACAATAACCTTTCCGCTTGTCACACTTTTAACCGTTCCTATAACAGCATCATTTGCATTTGAACTGCCTGATGTGGCTTGTGTGGCATTGAATAGAATGGTACTGAATATCGCTGTACCTCCAGAAGTATTGTCGATTGTAGCATTAAGCGTAAACTCACCGCTTGCATTAGTTATGCCAGATGCCGCTAAGATCTTTAAAGGGCCGATCCTGAACAATGTGCCTTGTGGCAAGTTCTGAATACTTTGATTGGTTCTTATCCATCGGCCTGTATTAACTCCTGTAACCTGTATAACATTGAATGAGGTCATATCCTCAGTTGCGGTACTTGTGGAATCCCAAACGTAGAAAGCCCCGCGATAGTCCGATAAGGCAGAACCACCCGTAACATAGACAACGGTATTATTATTGCCCATTTGCAGTTTCATGTCTGCGATAGTATTAAACACCTGCCCTATTGTCGGAGTAGTGTTTTGTGCTTGCGAGGACGACACAATTAATGTAAATAGGATAAGGGATAATAGCTTTTTCATTATGGCTTAATTAGGATTGAGTAATTCAAGTTCGAAGATCCGTTAACAGGTGCAACGGAATAATTTATGGTAACTGTCGTGGATGTGATGCTTGCAAACAATACGCCAGCACTAGCCGCATTTAATGGCTGTACAATGACTTTACTTGCCGTAGTAATACCAGACAACCCGTGAGTGATTACAATCGCTGTAGATGACCCGTTACCGCTTGCTGTGTAGTTTAGCATTGTGGGGATGCCTAGATCGGTAACGGTTTGCGTTAATGTCCTCTTTTGAAGTATATTTCCTGCTGACCATGTAGCGAAATCACCTGTAGCATTACCGACCGTACCGACTTGTAAAGATTTCTCGGTTGTATTTATAGTCCCTCCTGGGAATACCCCTGTTCCTGATGTTCCCCACGATAAAGGAAAAAATTGAGCAACAACCGTATTTAAACCAAATACTTCAGCAGTAACATTTATTTGCCTTGTCGAACCGCTATTACCTATTATAGGGATATTTAAAACGCTGCTACCATCTAAAATTGGAGTGCCTATATTGATAGATCCTGCTAAAGTTCCAAGTGCGACTGTTGTATTTGACGTGATAGAACTAATAGCAGATCCGGTAATTACAACGCTGTAATCTGTAACTATTATTCCTGTATAAGTGTTACTTGTTGAGTTTGAAGTAACAGTAAGCCTTATAGATACATTGGTTGCGGCTGGTACTGCTAAGGTTCCGAACTTCAAATATTCAATACTTGTGTTTGAGGTCAGGTTTTTATTTACCGTTTGCTTTTTGCTAGCTGCACTTAATGGCTCATAATTGTCGCCCGTCCATGTTCTGCCAGCAAAAATATCCCAACTACCCCATGTCCCAGCGCCTGTTCCAACTCTAAAACTTAAAGAATTAGAAGAAGAAGCTTCTTTAGCTATTTGAAAACTTGAGTTAGCTGTAGCGCCATTTCTGAACATACTTAAAACAACTCCTGATGTCGCAGATGGAAAATTTGTAGCCGAACTGGAGTAAGTCCAAGCGTAAAGACCGCCATTTGTATTTGATAAAGTATTTGCGTCTGTTACTGAAGATGTGGCCAACGATGCAAGGGAAATGTTATTCCCTGCACTTATCGCTATATTTCCAGCGACGGCCCCCAAAGACAAAGTCTGTGGCGTTTCTGCTATTGTCCATGTTCTATTGGCAGACAAATCATAAGTAACACCGTTTATAGTTATTGTTCTTGCCAATGGAGAATAGTTACCTAATACCCACATTTCGCTAGCCAGGTACTGATTCGCCGTGTTGTTCCTATAACCAAGTTTATTCGCTGTAGGATAAAAATTAATCCCCCCTACGCTGTCTATTGGCGGGTTATCTAAAGTTGGCGCACCGAGCCATGAAGTGAATTTAGTCCTTGTGTTATTTTTAATCTGCGCACTACAAATAGATGCACATAAAACCATAAATATTAATAATCTTGTTCTCATGTTAATTGAATAATTCTGGTGTGTCGATTTCAGCTCTGTTTGCCATAAGTATATTTCCAGCCGCATTAGGGTGAGTGCCGTCTATGTAAACCGATAAATTAGTGCCCTGCGCAGGATCATTATTTATTGATGTTGCTATTTGCATTTTCATCCCATTTAAACCAGGTTTCGTTGCCCTGAATGCTTCGATAACAGCATTTTTTGCTACAGCATCAGTTGAACGCATGGGAGCATTATTGAATATAGGTATAGATCCAGCGGCTACTATCGCATTATAAAGTAATGGTAAATTGGCTTCTACTTCTGATACTTCTCCATTAGTCCAAATCATAGCGTCTACGTATTTAGGCTTTAATTTACTTACTTCAGTAGCGACCCTGTTTAATCCTGAATTTACATCCCCGCCATTTCTCCCTGACACCGTAGAATTTTGCCCTATTCTTGATGCGAGTATATAAGCCCATCCTTCACCAGGGCCTAACGGTACTGTTGTTGACTGAGTGATACTGTCGCCTAAGAAATAGACCAGTCCCCCGGCTTCAATCTCAGTAGATATTCTGATTCCACTTATAGTAAAATCTGTCCCGGAAAGTGTGGCAAAAGCAATGTTATCCAACCATACCCTTACATTGGACTGATCAGTGCCAATGAATGTTTTTACCCCAGTCAAAGTGTCGTATATGTTTACGGTATAGCTTTGCTGAAACATATTGATTGCTAAATCAAAAATATATTTCCTTCCAGAAACGAAAGTGTATGGCGTAGTTATTAATGCTCCTTTTGACGTATTTGAACCATCATTACCATTGTGGATCACTACATTATTATTTAAAGAGCTTACGCTGACCATAGCTCCATTTAGGGTGTTTAGGTTGCCTCCTGCAGGATTAGATCTGTTTAGAATAGCACCAGTGACATTTGCACCTAAAACAAAAGGTATTTGATACTTCCTTACCGCTAGATTATAATCTAGCCTGTGAATGATTAAATTGGCTAAACCAGCAGTAGACGCTTTTATTCCCCCTGTTACCTTAACCCAGTCCGTATTGACAAAATTGCTAGGAATGGTTGATTCTGTGAATTTTTCGTCAAGCAAAAGAGTCCCACCCGAATTATTCGGAACAACAGACTCTGGAGCATCGTATAAGGATTCTTTAATTTTTCCATAAGATACCGTTGTTCTTTTTGCCGAAGCAGTAGCAGCGTCAGCATTCTTGAAATTGAAAACAACTTTAGCGGCAGTATTAAGGGATAAAGGAATAACTGGCGTATAAGCCCCGTTTTCAAGTGGAAAATCAGAAAGTAATAAGTTTCCAATAGCCACATTCGATGAGTTGAAAACTTTACCCAAAATACTTGGGGTTACGTTTATAGATACGAATCCTGTTAAATTAAAGGCTTCACCTGGCGCAGCGTCAATAAAGTTTGAGTGTGAAGTAGAGCTTGATGACTGAACTGTGCCAGATGAAGATGAATAGTAGCCAGTAATAGCCTCTGTTATTAAATTACTGCCTGTAGGCGTATATTCAGCATCAAATAAGTCCCCATTAGTAGGCCGAACCGATAAAGCGGTATCAACTGTTTTCATTTTGGAGACGTAATCACTTTTAGCTACTATTTTAGTAGTAGTGAAACTTTCTTTTCCATGATTAGCCAAAAACCTACCCCTTTCGATTACGCAATATTCGCCCCTCAGATTTTCAGGCAAAGAGAAAGAGGCTACCAATGACCCATTTTTATAGATATTTAAAATTTGTACGGTTTTAAATATTAACTCAAACCTAATGATGTCTGTTACTGGAACATAAGTCGGTGCTGTTGCAAGCACCGTCTGTTCGCTATAATTCTTTTGTTTAAATATACTACCATCAATCCGGTAAACATAGCCAAATGGCACACCGTCACCGTCAGAGGGAAGACAGCCAATACCCATAGAAGCATTACCTGTTACAATTGATCTAATGAAAGAATCCGTCACCATAACGGTATCTAAGTTTATATCTGGCGTAATAGGGAAACTGCTTACATTTTTACCTGTTCTGTAGTAAAGACATATATTAACATCCCCTGATGATCGCCCAAAATCTACGCTACTTCCTAAATCCGTCTGTGTAACGCTACTATAGTTCTCCTGATAAACACCTGCCGCAGTATATGCACGAAAAGGCAATGGGGCAACATAGTCGATAACTGAAACATCAGCTATGACTGCAGCTAAAGCGTCGAATTGAGCCTTAGAAACAATGGTAGCTGGTATGATTGCGGATGACCCTGCGTTTTTATACTTCGCTATAATTCTATCGCCAGCACCTAAAGGGGTAGGCAGTGTTATTGTTCCAGTCGCAAGATCAAAATTTAAAGTTCCGTCAATCTCGCTAGCTGTGTTAGTGTCATTGTCGATATAAATAACTGATTTATTTATAATCACATGATCTACGAACCTACCTATTAACGATGGGAACACAAACAGCGTTTGTCCTTCTGTTGCGGTAACTATGTCTGTCCAATAATATAAAGTGTCCTGCACAGTCTCGGTTAAGTCGCCAATTTGCGAGGTTAACGCACCATCAGCAGAAAGCCTGTTTGATGTTTCTTCCGCTAACTGTCCAGATATAACATCTAATTGCCCGTTTAAAACTGAGATTAAAGAGTTAATGTCATCTTGGCTATATCCGTTAGATACCTTCTTTTCCAGCGTTACCGAATCCCTAAACCAATAAGCATCATTAATACCGCCTGTAATGCGACCATCAGAACCTAGTACACCGCCTGTATTTACGATACACTCAAAAGTCGGGTCTTTAAACTCATCAGCAAAATAGTTCTGACATTCCGACACGCTTACAAATTGCCTGTATAATTGCCTGGCATTATCATAATACAAAGACTTTGCATTTAACGGCAAGTCAGTTATTCCAAAAGGTATATTTTGCGGCTTGTGGTCTGATGGATTATACATTCTTTGTAAATGTTATGGTGTTTGAACTGTTTGTAAGGTATATTTTAGCCTTTGACTGATAGTAATTGAACCCGTTTTTATTCACTACAGGATACCACCTTACGTTTGGAATATCCCCGTAATCAAGTTCGTCGATATAATAGTGGTCAAATTCCATGAATGCTTCCGGTACTTTAACGTATAACCGCTTGCCTGTAGACCCGAATATGAACGGCAATACTAAGCTAGTCGAACCATTCGGCACTATCTTAGCGAACTGGAACGGTATATCTTGCTCGTTACCGTAGTAATCCGTATCACTATACGCCCACTGGATGAAGTTAGTTGCGTTATATACCCTCGTTGGCGTACTTATACTTACTGCGACTATTACCAACTCTTGATTATAAACCAGATCAGGAATGGCGCTCGTAATGATGAACATCGAATTGCGGTACTTCACCTGCATATCAGGTAATACGTTCTTATCAATCCTGTCCCTTACAGTAAACCGAATAGTAGGCTTAATAAACTCCTGATTGGCTTGTATTTCCCGTCCTGCTGATAATTGCTCAACTTTAGCGGATGTAGCCCAATATAAAGCTAATACCGGATCAACCCCGCCAGAATCGTTAGCCACATCCTGATCGGAGTAGATTTCTATTTTCTGATTGATAAGTCCGGTCGGTGTGTTCATTATCCAAATGTAACATTTTAGATAGATATAAGCAAAGGGTAAAATAAAAGGTATATTCGTTGTATGAAAAAGATAAGCACGTTATTTAAGAAAGACCCCAATGATTTGGGTAGAGTCGTTAACGAGATTAATCCTGAAAACGAATGGGTATTCGATGAAAGAGTTAAGGCAACTAGAAAATGGGATGGTACTGCATGCGCGATCATCGATGGTGAATTGTATAAGCGTTACGATGTTAAAAAAGGCAAAGCGGTTCCTGAAAATGCAATCCCCTGTCAAGAACCAGACTTTATTACTGGACATTGGCCACACTGGATAAAATGCGATAGATCAGAGAACGGTAACAAGTGGCATTTTGAGGCATTTGATTCCGATCTTAATTTAGCTGACGGAACTTATGAGTTAATCGGGCCAAAAATACAAGGCAATCCAGAGAGGGTTATTAAGCATATTCTGATGAAGCATGGAGAATTTGAGCTTAATATCCTTAGACATAATAAGCCTACATTCGATACTATATGCTATCATCTTATGGAATGGGATATTGAAGGTATTGTATTCCATCATCCAGATGGCAGAATGTGTAAAATAAGAAAGTCGGATTTCGGCTTCAAAAGATAATTCATAGAGAGCGTTAATGAGATCACCCATTGCCGGATAGCGTGGGTGTTTTTTATAACCTCGTTGTTTCAACTCTTTGCGTTTCCCCTAAATCGCTTATCACTTCCTCTTTGTATGACGGTACCTCGTCTGTTAGCGTTTCAGCAAACCTCAATGTATGATTGCCAGTCTTTAAACTGAATTCTCCTGAAATGAATATAAACGATATATCAGGTATTAAATCAACTTGTAAAAGCGTATTTATACCCAACCCGACTAAGTAAGAATTCACAAAGTTTGCGGTTAATATCCTATATGGCCTTTGATGCGCCCTTAATTCAGAGTTAGCAACAATATGTAGCAACGATTCATCTTCACCTGGTACAGTTACCCTACTCCACTGCAGAGACCTGTAAAACGTATCGCTTGCGCCTAATATCTGTATGCCTGATGTTCTTTGAGTTTCTAAAGGCTCATCACCATGTAATAATAAGATAGGGTCTTTAGTGTAGGTCTGTTTTGCATATTGCGTTTGTTTATTGAATATTCCAACAGGAGGTTTAAAAGCAGATTCTGCAATACCGGGCTGTATAGCGACGTTATTTACATTTATGGTGTAATTAGTGCCAACTGCTTTTAAATTATAGAGGCCAATCTGTATCTGGAAATCTGAATCCTGAGCAGCTAAAGTATAATTAAATGTAAATTGATTGGCCTCAAATTCATTAGCATTATATTTAGCGTATAAAGCACCATAATCACTAGTCCAGCCTTTACCAGAAACGAAATACCTATCATTAGTAATGTCATGCACCAAAACAAAAACAAACCTATCTCCAAACAGACCATTATAGGCTGTAGGCGCAAAGAAGTCAAATGATATTGTCGCCAGGTCATTCGCCCTTATCTGTACTGGGGTATCATTTAAAAAATAACCATCGTCATCACCCGCATCAATTATTAAATAATAATCCGTAGTAGGCGTTCCGTTGTTCATCCTTATTCCGGTCGATCCTGTAATGCCATTCATTGGAACCCACCCGTCAGGATATCCTGTAGGATTAGTAGACCAAATATTGAAATCTCCGTTATTTAAGTCGTTAGAAATGTACCCAAATCTGTAATATGATTCGCTGAGCAATAAAGCTTTGTTGATGTTTATTTCTCCTTGCGCTGGCTGAACATCCCTGATAAATTGTTTTCCGGCCGTTATACTTTCCCCCAAATAAAATAGATCAATAAAGTCACCATTCGACCGATACTCCATCGCCTGAATGGTGCCAGTAGAAAGTTCTTCATAGTTAACCATCTGCCACCTTCCATCCCATTGATGCAACCGACTAGACCATCTTTCAACTATTGATCTTATTACTTCGTAACAACTTTCAGCAGTTCCATCTTCTTTAATGAAAGCCATTGTATTTATGTAAGTCCTGGTAAGCGGGGATCTTTCAAATGTAAGCGGAGCAAAATACATGTTCGTTTCGGTAGTATTTACCGCTATGATAATATTTAAGTCTAACCCTGTTTTGGAAAGAGCTAAACACAACACTTCTTGATCAGACTTCATCCCCCGTATCTTTGTGCCGTCATCATTCTGAAACGGTAAATATTTCAATGTACCTAGTGCATCAGTAGCCGTAATGGTAACAGGATAAGGCTTCGCTTGAAACGGCTCTGAACATGAATCTGGTATTACATAACCTACCCAATTCCAAGCCTCCGAAATAACAACTCTCCAAGCACGCTCGTCCTCCGTGTACATTTGAGCAAGATCGAAGTTTTCATCCGAAACTATTTTAAATGTGGCTTCGCTTCCATTGATGGGATAGCTCTTTAAATCGCCTTGATCTTTATAAGATATGACTACCGGATCTTCGTTTTCACCCACCAATTCAACATTAATAACTATAGGGTCGTCACTACCATAAGTAACATGTTTTTGGAAATCTATCTTGACAGTATCCCCGTTTTTATCGCAAAATTCAGCATGGATAGCGTTTTTGTATACCAATGTGTCTGGATCAGGCGCTGGAGGTGACCCATCGGTTAATACAACCGTTCCTGGATTGGAAAACTCACCATTAACCCTAACAACTCCTGTATATGTTCCGGCACCTAATCCTGTAAACGTTTTGTATTTTATCGTGCTGTTATTGACAAATGTAGTCCCATAATCTTTGCTATAATAGAATATATCTCCGGGATTATCTGGAATATGAGAAGTTACACTAATAGTCATGTAACCATCAGTAGCGCCTGGACTTGTTGGATTGACACCTATAACCGATGCTGATACACTCATTTAGCTTCTGTTTAATTGACTTTGACCTTTTCTAACCTGTATCGCTAACCCTTTGTTATCCACAATAGGAATGATCTGCCAGTTTGATGGGCCGCCACTGCTTAACATTGATTTTAACTTACTTAATGGCGCTACTACTTCCGGATTGTTCCTTGCCCCTGAATATTCACCTATTAACGCATTTGTAGGCCCGTACACGATACCACCATTCGCAAAGGCTGTGATGTTATTAGAGTTACCCTTAATGCCGCCTCCGATGCCTTTAGCTTTACCAGACACGAAAGATCCTAACGCCAATAAAGCGACACCCGCAGCAATAGCAACTACAGGATTCAAAGATTCCAACGCTGTCTTAATCGCTTGCAATCCAATACCAACCCCGATAGCCATTTCACCTAATTGAGTTAATACGCCACCGAGCGAACCTAATAAACTTTTACCTAGTGCATCCACTACACTTGTGCCATCGGCAAGAGCAGTACCAATCGCATCACCTATACCAGCGAAAGTACCGACCAATCCGACATTTAAAATACCGCTTAGCTTTTCGTTAAAATCTTCCTGATCTCTTAATAGTTTCTGTTCTTCCTCAGATATAGTACCCCTTAATTTATTAAACGTGCTTATTGCGTACTTACCAAAATCATTAAACTTGAACTTAGTCGGATCTTTCAGTTCCCGGACTTTGTTGTCTTTAGGTACTTTGGCAGTATCAAGCCCACCAACCGAACCGGATAGATCTGCACCTTTCTTAACCTCTGCTGTAATAGCTTTAGTCAGTTGAAGATTCCTTTCGGTTAAGATATTACTATCGGTTTTTAAGTTATTGATTTGTGTTTGGGTATCTTCAAGTAATTTAGTTGCATCATATACCTTTTTAGCGGCTGTAATACTACCACCTCCAGCACTTAAACTGGACGTACCCATATTTGATGCCGCTTCCAGTTCCCTTGCTTTCCTGACTTCATTGATCTGTTTTAGCTTAACCTTTTCCAGATCAATTAGCTTTTGTTCATCCTCTAATTGCCTGGATGAATTCTTAGTAATTAAATCCTGAGCGGCCCTCGCACGACCTGTTGCAATGATCGCAAGAGTTAAGCTATCGTATGCGGCCTTTGCCCCGCCATTCAGGATTGTCTCATCCTGCAGGTTCTTGAAGTATTTAGGGTATTGTTCCTGCAATTCATTAACCGCATCCCTTCTTTCACGAATAGAGATACTTGTATCGGTAGCAACTTTATATAACGATGTTAACTCTGTGACTTCTTTCTGTGCGTTCTGAGCGCCTTTTAACTGAACCTGATCTAATTGGTTTAACGATTCAAGATATTCGTCTGAGGCCTTCTTACTGTTCTTTAATGCCTTTGCGTTTGAATCAAGTCCACGTGTCCACGCTCCGGTACCTACAGTTGCAAAAGTAACAGCAGATACAATAGCTGTAAATGCTAAACCCGCTAAACCTGCAGCCGGGATAAGTTGAGTTAAGTTGTTTTGTATTGCGGTAAACCCATAAGGCAAATCCTGCAATACCCGACCTAAGTTCATGTACATAATACCAGAACTCCTAGCTGAATTACCAGCGTTTGCCAATGCAGGGGCTAATGTCCTTGCTGATGCGGCAGTCTGTGCGATTGTTACTTGTCCGGCCCTTAAAGATGATTGGAATGTCCTAAGGTTAATATTATTTACCCTGGCAATGTTTTGACTTATTGTATTTGATGCGTTCTGAGCGGCCGCACCTGTACGGTTTAATTCGGCAGCAGCAGATTGTAATCCTGTTCTGAAATTGGTAACTTGTGCCTCTAATACTGCGGAAATTATTGCATCTGCCATGATCTTAATTTATTAGTTTTGCTAATCGCTTTTCTTTCTCTTTCCAGTAAGTAGCTAACCGCCTTTTCATATCTTTTTTACTTATCAATGGCTCATCTTTCTCATCTCCTATTCTCCACAAACTAGCTAAAGAACCTGAGCTTTCAACGTGTGGCGCTACAGAGAATAAAGCTACATTCCTAAACCAACTTTCTTCCTTATTTTCCTTTTGCTTATACCCCTCACACTTAAGGTCGAAATTATACAAGGTAAATCCGGCAAGTTCTTCAACACTCATTCCTAAAACGCCATAAGCAAAACACATGATCTGTCTGCTGTATATACGTATATCCTTTAGGGTTGAGCGTTTAGTTCTTCCTTTTTTTTTAAAGCCTGTTGGCTGAGGTTTATCAGTTCATGCCCCGCTGAGCTTTCACCCCATGCCGCCCACATCCTGTTAGAATCATTAGCAAAGTTTTCTTCTGAACCGAATTCATCAAACAGATCCATCGCTTCCTCATAGGTCAATGGTTGCCTTTGCTTTCTTATCGCCTCACCATATAAGCCGCAATAGAAAAGATCACCTAATAAAGCATAATTGCTTTCTAAAGTGCCCGCTTTCATTTTATGCTGAACTATGTAGGATTTAAATAATAGCCCTGCTTGTACACCAAAACGAAGCGTATGCTTTTGCCCTTTTATCTCTATTTCAAGTACCCCGTTCATAAATTATGCTACAGGTTCTACAAAGATTTCTCCAGTAAGGTTAAGGGTTGCAGTGAACGTCACTACATCGTTTGTAGGATTGGTTTCAGAGACATTAGACAACCAACCACGAGCCTCATAGAAACCGTCTGGCCCCTGTGCTGCATCAGATATTCTCCACCAGCTAATAGTTCCTGCTTTGATTTGCTTTTTAAGAGTGGTAGCATTCTTTTTCGTAGTTAGTTCGCCTGAATCCAATGTAGATAACTGCCCTTCAATAGAAATAGTACCCGATAGCGTGCCCGGCTTAGATGAAGTATTACCCTGATCACATTGATTAGTGGTAGTCTGTTCTGCCCTTGTCAGGTTACCTGAACTTGAAGTAAGGCACACAACAGGTAGGTAATTTGCTTCCGTTCCTCGTGTTGCCGTTAATGCAGTAACAGAATCATTTTCAAGCATGAATTCATTACCGTTTCTTTGTGTTGCCATGTTCTTAAATATTATGTTTTTGTAAATGTACAAACATTGGAACGGAATTGCAATAGTTAATTTTGCAGTACTAGTTGCTCCTTAACCCATCTTTCCTGTAACCAGATTTGCCTTAACTTTTTAAGTGGGCACATGGCTTCAAGAATCGGGTATAATAATTCAGCTTGCTTTTCTAGCTCTGTGGCTGCTGTGATATCTGACATAAAACTAATGCTTGCGTCATAAATATTCTATTTGTACTATCTTGGTATTCTAAATTACGGATTGATTCTAAGCTGGATTTGCTCATATCGAAAGGATCGGATAATTGAACGTCCATCTTGTATCCGTTGCCATTGGGCCATAATAAAGCAAGTATCAAATCCATTATCTTTTCTGAATGTTCGTGATTACCACTATTCGCATTGAATGACACCTTGACTTGTATCTGTATGCTTGCCTGATCGCTACGTAAACATTGAGGACTGTTGTTATCTGCTGTCTGGTTTTCTAATGCAACTACAGCTGTTACAGGACTTAATCCACCAATGATAGCAGGTTGTTTCTTATTGGTGAATACATCGAATACAGGAATAACAACCCCTAGATAAGTGAGTGTGCTCAGCTTCTGTACTAATGCCTCCCTAAGTGGTATATTAACAGACCTTATCATATTCTGGCAGTTCTTAAAATATCTTTTAATTCGTTAACAAATAATATTTGGTTTCTTAGGAATGCGGGCAAGAAATAAGGCTGGGCAAGTATCGTCCCCCGACCGTTGATATAAAACTTAGCTGCTAATGCTTTCCATTCGGGTGGCACACTAGCTAAATAAGATCTTGCGCTTTGTCCCGTTCCGAATTCAATCCATGCTGCTACCTCACCTGCAGAACGTTCAACAAATATAGTAGCCTTGTAGCCTGTTGAATCGATCTGGTATCCTATCGCCTGACTAACTGGAGTCCATCCCTTATCCGGCTTAATATTCCTTAATGCTTGCGTACCTTTTTGAGTAGCTACATTATCCCCTGGCCCCGGTGCATTCCTTATCGCTTCGACTTCAATTTCCCCAGCATAAAATTCAACAGTTTCTCTGACTTTCTGTTGAACACTCTCGCTCATCGAATTCAGTCTTTGAGCCACCTCGCTAAAGTTATGCCGGATTCCAGCCATTACTTAGACTTTACAGTTTCAGCTTTATCTTTTACGATCTCAGCTTTGCCTAAGAACACCAAACGATCAGCAAGGTCTTTTGATACCTCATGTTCCTGACCGATTTCTTTTGCGCCATCAATGTTGTAAAACTTCAATGCTTTTACCTTTACCAATGCTTGTTCTTCCATGATTATAATTATTGAATGAATAAATTTCTACTGAATTTTGATGCGATCTTAAACACATCCGGTGATAGCTCATCCATCGGCATACCCTGATTCTTTAACCAGATATCAACCTGCATTTGAATAGCTGTTTTTAATGCTGAGGGTAATACTTCATAACCTGCAACGTAAGTCATATTAAATGCACCGTAAGTCTCGTTATATCCCACGGGGTATATAATATAGCAATCATTAAAATAAGGCATTCCAATGCGCTTAAAATCAAGTCCTGAGATAGCGTAATCGGTGATAAGTGTATCAGGATCAACAACCGAATTAAGCGAGGTAATAGACTGGATAGGCCCGTAAGGTATTTCTGCCTCTGATCCGTCCCATTGCCATTGTAAAGTTTTGGTTGCCAGTGATAGGTTTAATTCCTTTTCTAAAACTTCCCTTGCCGCTTTCATAAACATCAACAAACGACCTTCAGTAACAGCATAGTCATCGTCTACCTGGCAGAACGCTTTTAGTTCCTCCAGCGTTACAGGCTCATCCGTTACGTCTGTTATTATCTTGACTTCCATTACTTAGTTTTGTAATTGCCCTTTTGTTGCTTGTTATTGTACGCTTGCTTTTCTTCCTTTACAGCAACTCCAGTGCGCTCGAAATAATTTGCCTGCTCATCGGTTATTTCGACTGATTGATTAGCCTTGTTGTCCAGATGATCCTTTAAAAACTTAACCTTTGCCATGTTGTGATTTTAAGTATAATCAAATGTACATATAAATGTTACAATTGGCAATAGGTAAGAATTGTATATTTGGGTATGGAAAAGCAAACTAATACCGAATCAGTTTTTAAAATAATACAAGATATTCCAAGAAGGCCTAATCTAGATTGTTACGGAGGTGCCTTTGAATATAAAAGAGATGGAGTTACATATGTAATTGATTTCCCTTTAACAAGTAAACTTCCATTAGATGTAGTATATGAAAGAATAAACAACATTAAAGAAAGTAAAGGTGATCCCGAAATTGCTTTCTCAGAAGAATATCAATTACTAAAAGAGTTCGTTATAAATGTTGCTTGTGGACAATATTCTGCTATTCAAGCAAAAGAGGTGGCGCAAGAACTATATTTACTTAATAAAATTGATTTTCCTCGCTATACTTCATAAAAGAGCCCCGAATTAACGAGGCTCTTTATTTTTAGAAAGGTATGGATTATGCTAACGCTGCACTTCCGAGTATAAAATAGTCGGGGCCGTACACGGGCAAAGCAACTGTTTCCTCAATACGGCAAGTAACCTGATTCGTACGAACGTTGGTTGAATCTTGCTCAAAGAATTCAATTTGCATTGCCTCCTGAACATAAAGCTCAGTTCCACGCTCGAAATCACCTACAACATAATCGTTGGCATTCAAAGCAGTAGTCTTAGCCAATGGTACACCTAAAATGTACGGGCGACCGTTAACAATTGAAACTCCATCAGGCAAATCGTATTCGCCAGATCCGGCAGCCTTATTTTTGATAAGGTTATACCATTGAGCCGGACGTAAAGCGATACCCGTAGCCATACGTTTATAAGTGTCCTCCAATAATGATAGATCGTTGATGATCTTCTCAATTAATGGAGTAGTACCTGCAGCAGATCCAGCAACATAGTTACCAGAAGTCAAGATACCTTTTATGTTTGGCGAAGTACCGTTACCATAAAGGATTTGAGCATCTTCAACATCACGTAATTTTTCAGGCAAGCGATAGTTAAGGAAAGCCATTAATCCAGGTATGTTACGCATTGCTTTTTTGGACAATAACAACCAACCTGCGATAGTTTCAAACTTAACTGATGCTTCTACCAAATCTAAATCAAACTGAGGTTTTAAACCTGTAGCCTGAGTGGTCGGAGTTGCGGCAGATGTTGCCTCAGCGGTTGGAGCGATTGAACCTTCACCTGTACCGTTTTCACGCATGAAGTAGAAATCAGTACCAGG
>Ga0247808_10000171_pt1 | contig 40210 bp, 59 predicted proteins | sample UWRJL089202R1_FD_179914 | JGI IMG/M metagenome (GOLD analysis project Ga0247808, IMG submission 179914) | Plant litter microbial communities from Arlington Agricultural Research Station in Wisconsin, United States - UWRJ-L089-202R-1 | ecosystem: Environmental > Terrestrial > Plant litter >...
ACGTTGAGGAGAAGAGATGAGATGAGATGAGATGAGCAAATATTACGACGGAATAAAAGTCCACCCCCGACCATACAAAGGCGGCGAGATATATGCTGAGATTGTCCCTGCCGGACAGCCCTGGTATCGACGGCTATTGCCACACGTAGGTAATTGGTGGTTTGAAATCAGCTCACAAGAAGGTCATCATATCGAACTTGACGGCGGTGCTTATACACTTTCCGGAGCGATACGAAAAGCTATGAACATGATTGAGAATGAAGTGGAGGAAAGTTATGAGTAGTTTCAACCTAATGATCGGCATGTGCCTACTCGTAGGGCATGACTGGATCTACACTGACACTCACCGCGTCTACCTCACATGCGATCTAGCGGAGAGAATGTAAAATGCCGGGCGGTACCTCGACGCGCACCCTAATACGAGAATTGTTGTTATGAATGTTCTAAAAAGCATCAAAGATTCGTCAATGGTTCTGTTTTGGTGTCCTGGATGTGACGAACCTCACCAAATTGACACCACTCATTGGGAGTTTAATGATAACTTTGAAAAGCCGACATTCTCTCCATCATACCTCACCTGGCTCGATCCAAACCCCAACGCCCTGCCTGATGCCAAATACAATAAGTATCGAACTGGAATGCGTTGTCATAGTTTTATAAAAGACGGAATGATTCAGTTCCTTGAGGACTGTACGCACGATTTAGCCGGTCAAACGGTTGCGATTCCGGAGTGGTCGCTATGAACGCCGTCGATCGCGACGCCGCCCAACACCTCGTCGGTTACTGCGAGAACTGCGCCGCCTGGCATCAATTTGAAGCCGTAGATCGCGATAAGGGTTGTCCTATCCACCACACACAGTGGTCCTCACAACACAGCCTGCAGATCACGACTCAGCGGACATTCACCCCCGGCAAAGCGAAACGATTGACTAAAAAGGATTCTGTCGCTTAATTAGTATGCTATACTGTTATTATGATTTTACGCACAAACAATCAGCCGAATAAATGGATTTCCGTCTAGGGGCTTGATTTAGTTTTTTGTTTAGAATCATATTATAACCCCGTATATCGGGGATTTTTTGTTATCTGGGTTCGGACGCAAGGCGTGTCGCCACCTTTGGAGCGTGGACATCAGGAGAGTTCGATTCTCTCAGCCCAGACCATATCCTAATGTAGCTCAACGGTAGAGCGTTCCACTGTTAATGGAATGGTTGCAGGTTCAAGTCCTGCCGTTAGGGCCATGTACGCTTGTAGACAAATCGGTAAAGTCACCAGTTTTTGGAGCTGGAGTTTGTAGGTTCGAAGCCTTCCGAGCGTGCCAAGATATTATCCCCTTATGCTTGCAAAAGTATAGTAAAATTGATACGCTATATATGGTGTTCAAACCGCTTTATGTATACCAGGTCAGGTCGTCTCTCGGCACTGACCTTGCTCTTTCTAAAGACCTTATGTATTATACAAATGTCGCCTCTTGCGATCGTAGACGGATGCCGCCCGTCTGCACAAAATAGCACTATGTGTCCTCGCACTGGTGCTATTTTAATTGCCTTGTGATACTATTATTTTATAGACATTCAAACATAAACATGGGAATCAAAAAGATGAATATTTTACAGCAAATTTTGGAAGGTTTTGTCGGCGGTGGTGCTAGCAAGAAGTCGGCTCCGGCTGCGAAGCAAGCCATGCCGCTTGCACACCTCGCACAGCCGATTCCGGTCGGTCAGTCACTGACACCCGAGAATATCGCAGCACTTTCTCCTGACGTTCAAGGTCTTGCACAGATATACAACACGAATCCACAGGACCCACGTGTCGCTGGCGTTGATCCTGCTATGTTCGGGTACGCGCCTGACGAAACAGTCGCTCCAATGAAGCCGTGGAGCAGCCCAATCACCGGTGCTTTTGATCCTCGTCGTAATGTCCGTAAGGGCGGCACAGTATATTCACCAGGGGCAGGACCTTTTATCCCAAGTAAATCGCGTCCGGGCAATGGTTCAGAGTACCAGTAGAGCCTTCTTTGTGCTACTATTAAATCAACAACATAACCGAGTTAAAACCAAAACAATATGAGCAAGCTGAAAGACCCGAAGAAAGTATTCAAACTCCTCACCGAATCCAAGTCTTTTATGGAGGAACATACTTCTGATTTTTCACGTAATCAGCGGTTAAAGGATGGTAAACCTAAAGAGAATATTCCACCAAACTATCCTCGCGTTACCGACAAGACTCTTTCAAAAATGATTAATGACACACCAAAGCGTGTGTTTCAAAAGACTCCTGATTTTGAGGTTGACACTGGCGCCACTGCGTTTGAAGACGTCGTCGCGGAATATATCCTTAATGAAGAATTTATCAATGGTGAAGACAACGGTTATTCGTTCTATCAAAAGCTTATTAACACCGGTCGTGATGCTGGTGGATTCGGTTCGTGTGCTATTTACTCACCGTTCGAGCTTGTCAACGGCTCATATCGAGTTGGATTCGTTCCTGTTTATTGGGGCGATCTTTTCCTTGAGGCATATACCACAAGCATAAACGTCTCTAACTTCCACATCATTCGTCAGTGGAAGACCGAACAAGATATGAATAATATTCTTGATGATACAGACGATGATACCGATGACGGCTGGGATCGTGATGAAGTCAAGGCAGTTGTCGATGCCCACGCCACAACCCCTAAAGACTATACTAATGTCGACCAGATCGGTTCATCTGACCTGTACGAAGTCTACACCTACATTAGTAAAGATGAGTTTATCACTTTTAGCACCGCTGGTGGTGATAGGATTTTCCGACAACGCGACAACAAGAGTAAGCGTAAACGTGTTGTTGGTCTGTATTACGACTTCGACGGTGACAAACCACTTGGACGCTCAATGGTTGACATTGGTGGGGATCTTCAGGACCTTATTGACTCTGATATGCAGGCGTATCAATTTAACCGCGCCCTTTCACTCCAACCTCCAGTTGTCGTTTCGGGTGATCTTGACGGTGGTGATGGAATCTACATGCCAAATAACGTCCTCGTCTCTGATGATCCTGCGACGTCTGTTAAGGAGCTTACGATTTCAACGACTGCGATCGAGAAATATCCTGAGCTATATGCGCTTCAAAAATCTCAACTTAATGCGCTGATCCCGAACGCTTCCGACACGACTATTTCGAGCGAAGCGACTGGCGGCTTTGCCTCAAGCAAGACATCAACTGGCATTAAACAAAACCAAGCTACTCAGAACCTATCTGATAACTTCTTCTTCAAGAACGCTGAAGCTTTCCTCGGTACTTGGGCTGAAAATGGACTCAACATTTACATGGGTGAGTTCGACGGCATTATCGAGATTCAACTAAATAACGTCTATGCGCAAAAAGCACGCGCTATCGATCCTGATAAAGTCTCACCAACTGGACTCGTTCAGCTTGATTGTTCTGTCGTTACTAAGATCAAGGTTAAGGTTTCAGCCGGAAGTACACGAGACGTCGCCCGCGAAGAAGACAACGCTCGTCTTGCTGCTATCATTAACATGGAAGGTCAAAGCAAGGAAGTCGCAGCCATGATCGGTCCAAACGCAACTAAAGAGATTGTGAAATCTATGATTAAGACAAGTGGTGTATCAAATTCCGGTGATATCATCGAAGCAATTGATAAAACTCCTGCGCCTGAACCAGAAGGACCACCACAAAAACCTATCTCTGAAACTCTCAGTTATAAAGATGCTCCAGAAGATATCCGTCGCCAAATGGAAGCGGACGCTGGTATGACACCTTCTGCTGAAGTTCCTGATAGTCAGATCAAAAACGCGCAAAAGGATCGAGAGATTGCTATTGCTGAAGAGAAGCTTCGACTAGAGGCTGAAAAGCACGAAGACGGTACAACTCTTGACTTGCTAAAATCTGCTGAGTCAGCTAAACTTGCACGAAGAACAGCAGCGTCGAAAGAAGCTAAACCAGTAGCATAACGAGGAGGCAAATAGTGGCGGGACAATTACCTAGACCAGATGAACCAGCATACGATGGCGGCGTTGTCGTTAAATCGACTACGTACAATAAATCTAAGACGCTTAAAGCTAGTGGGCTTAATAAAGTTCGATTGGCTATTGATGCCCTTGAAAAAGAGGCCGTACTTCGTGGCACGATCGAAAGGATTAAGCTTGATCCTAAATTCATCAAAAAAGTTACTACGCTTTTTAAAGATAACCCATCGCCAATCGACTTCCAGATCTTCATTAATAAAGAGGTTAACGCAGAACTTCGTAAGGTTACACTCCAGCTAAAAACATTTTTGCAAAATAACAAATAATTTACTTGACTTTGTATAGTGCTTGCCGTTATTATTGAGGTAAGCAATTTTGTTTGGATAGCGTCACTAGGGTTCGCAACCTAGCCACCAAAAGGCGATATGGCGTATACGTTATCCCGCTAATAACACAAACAAATCAACACTTTTTTAGGAGAATTATTATGGCATTTACAACTGCCGAAGTTTATAGCGCAAAGCTTGACCAAGTTTTTACACTTGATTCAATGACAAACGACCTTAACAACGACAATGGGTACTCTTTCACAGACGCTCAAACGATCCGAGTTGAGACACTGACCACTGAAGCATTCGTTGCTTACTCACGTACACAAACACTCACCAGCGCGATTGCTGACGTTACCAACGTTGCAAACACGACTGCTGTTTACACCGTTTCACAGTACAAGAAAAACTTGAAGCACTTCGACTTCTTCGACGAACTTGAGCAGCCTGCTGCAACAGTTGCGAAGTTCGAGATGGCCGTCACAAACGAACGTTACACACCGATGATTGACGCTTACCGTATCGCTGTTCTTACAGCTGCTGCGACTGCGAACACTCAGAAGTTTGTTGCTACAGCGAATGGTTACACTGACTTCCTTAAAATGAATGCTTACCTTACGAACGCTAACGCGCCTCGTAGTGGACGTATTGTTTACGGAAACACGAAGTTTGAGACAAACATCAAGCTTGACCCTCACTTTGTTCCTTACACATCTGAACAACTCGCGAAGCTTCGTGACGGTTCAATCGGTTACATCGACAACGTGAAGGTTGTGATCCTTCCAGACTCTTACCTCCCAGGTGTCTTTAACGCAGTTGAAGTTCACAAGGACGCCGTATTCGGTCCTCGTGGTATCAAGAAAGCTGTTATTAAAGAAGTTCCTGCGAAACCAGGTAAGAACGTTGAGATCTACGCACGATACGACTTGTTCGTTCTTGCGCAGAAGACTCTCGCGATCTCTGCAATCACTGCAAGCTAATCTACTTAACAGATTGAAATCGAACCCCTGTAATGGGGGTTCTTTTTTATGCTTGTATTTATATACTCAAGTACTGTATTATACGTTCAAACATAAACGCTTCTCAAATAAAAAAATTAAATAAAGTAATAGGGGTAAAAACGTGGCTACACAAGAAGAATCAGATAAACTATTGCAAGAATTAACGGAGGATCATAGTGATTTGGAACCAATTGAAGCAAGCAGTGACGATAAAGACAACGGAGCTGGAGGGGATCACAGTGACGATAAGTCCGATGATGCGCCTGCTGGAGATAAAGATGATTCTGATAAAGAAGATTCTGATCGAACCGATGATGCTGCTGACGATGAAGATGGATCGGACGATTCAGAAGACGGAGCTGACGCAGACAAATCTGATGATAGCGAAGACGCCGACGCTGAACGAGTGGGTAAAAAAAAGGACGCAAGTAGCCGAATCCAGCAACTTGTCCAAGAAAAAAAAGACCTCGAAGAACAAAAGCGCCAGCTCGAAGAAAAATACTCGAAAAAAATAGCCGAGGAGCAAAAGCAACAAGATCTTGCTGACGACCCTATCTATAAACTAGAGGACTTTATTGGCACTCTTGGTGAAGACGGTGAGGTTCTCAGTGATGCTGAGGCTAAGGCCCGATTCCAAGCATGGGAAGCCGATAAGAAACTTCGTGATTATCAAAAGGGTCAAGTGATGAAGGAGCAGGCCGAGACGCTGGTTAAACTTCAAAGCGAAACAAAAGAAGCGTTTGAAAAGTTCCCTGAATTTAACCAGAATTCAGATAAGTATGATAAAGATTTAGCCGAGATTGCTAACGAAGCCTTTTCAGCTGGTCTTATCTTCGCGACTGGACACGAAGGGGATAATAATTATATAATTGGAAGTAGGATCAACCCTGGCCAACTCCTTGAAAAACTACACAATAAGTGGGTTCAACAAGAGAAGCCAGTCACTAAGGTCAATGACCTCGGTGATGGTGGTGGTTCGGTAATTAGTACCCGACAAGTCACCAAGAAAACAGAAAAATATGCACCTGGTTTTCAAGGTGAGGTCGAGAAAGAACTAGATAAACTTATTAAAGCGAAGAAAGAAGGATAGTCATTATGGCTCAAACTGAAGAAGAAAAAGCTGCTGCAAAAGCAAAACAAGATGAAGCTAAGGCTGCAAAGGAAGCCGAAGCCGACAAGCGAGCCAAAGCTGCTGAAGAAACTGCAGCTGCAGATGCTGAACGTATTGCAAAAGAAGATGAAGCTAAGGCTGAACAGGCTAAAGCTGACCGTGCTGAGAAGGCTGAGTTAGCCCTTCAAGCACAAGAAGCTGCGGAAGCTGCCGGTGAAACGACTCCACCACCTGCTGCTACAGCCCAAGCTCCACAGCCTGATGTTGAAATCAACGTGCTTCCTATGCACGATATTGTTGAAAAGAATGACGACGTTTACATTTATGAGAACGTCCAACTTCCTAAAACTTACGCCAACGAAAAAGGTGTTAAGAAATTCACAGGTGACAACGGTCAGGTAATCTACTACACTCAAGTTCTTGTCAAAAAGTTCTCTGATAACGTAGTTACCGACGGTGCGTCTGAAGAAGCACTCGACGAGGAATAAACCCCTTACGGTAAATAGACGCGTTCTCCTGCGAGGCGCGTCTATTTATTTCCCCATAGATATAGTATTATAGAGTCAACAATACAAGGAAAATAAAAATAACATGGTCAAAGCGCTGAACTATCAAAACCCACTTCTGAAGCCATTGGATGCTTTGATGCTGCCAAACATTCCTAATGGCAACAGACCGCCAGCACCGATTGCCGCACCAATGGTACGTCCGGTCGCTCCCGCTGTTGTTCCTGCGCCCCGACCAGCGCCACTCATTCCCATCAACAGAATTCCTCAATCTAACGGCATTGTTAATCCATTTCCTCTTACACCAGCAGTAACACCTATCCAACCACCTCAGATTCAGGCTCCTAAATCGAATATACTTCAAGACATTGTTATGGGGCTACTTAGTAGTGGACAAAGGGTTGGTGGTACAGTTGCTCAAGGCGCTGCTGCACTTGCTACTATTCCGGATATTATCCCAGCCGCCTTTGGTGATGAAAATGCTATGCGAAATGCTCAAGCCAAAAACAAATTTATTAATGACGTACGACAGGCGAAAGCACTTGACGGTGGATCTATGTCATTTATTGATGAAGCTTCTCAGAAGGGTACGGCCACCCCTCTTGAATTCGCTAAAGATTTTACTGACGCTGGTGTCGAGACAGCTAACCTTATCCCTATCACTAAGGGTGCTGGAGTCCTTGCCAAGGGTGCCAAAGAAGGGGCAAAAGCGCTTACTAAGGAAACTGCTAAACAAGCTCTCAAAGAGAACGCTATGCAGGCTCTTGTGTATGGTGGGTCTTCGACTGCCAACGACGCACTCCAGGAGCGCCTTACTCCAGAAGGCACTGCCGCTAACTTCCTTGCTCCACTTGTATTAGGTACTGGATCGGAACTTCTGGCACGTGGCGGAAAGGACGCCGCTAAGGTCATTAAAGCTGCTCAGAGCAGCCCAGATGGTCAACGCGGGTCGATAGTCGTTCCTGGCGGCAAAGCTTCACCAGAGACCCCTGATATTCCTTCATATATCCCTAAAGACAAAGTCGAGGCATACTTAAAGTCTAGCGATTATAAACAAGATCAAAAACTTAAAAAACTTGCCGCTGAGACAAAATCTGGAGATCCTTTCGATCACCCTGATCTATATGAAAATCCCACTCCTGAGATGAAGAATAATCTCAAGCCTATAAAGCCACCCGTTACTAAAACTGATGTTTCTGAAATCGGCTCTCCGAAACCAGTTGCCGCCCCTGTCAAAACAATAGCAGCTAAAAATCCTCTCGCTCCAAAAGCAAAAGTTAGTAAAGTTGTACCCGAAGAAGTTCCAGTTGTGGATAACGTGGGGACAGCTAAGACTGGCGAGAAGGGTAAATCTGTTGCTAAAGTTAGCAAGGGTCGTACTTATGAAAAGACTAGCCAAGCTGCCAGTAAAGGCCGTGGTGCTATCGAAGCGGAGAAAGTTAACTACGATAAGTTTGTTAAAAGTGTCGATTCTAAGTCAGTTCCTACGACGAAACAAGCTGACACTGCTCGCGCGCTACAAGAGAAGTTTACTCCAGGAACTGCTGAACACAAACAGCTTGGTAAGATTGCTGGACGAAATGTCACGGAAGCCGCTCAGACACTAGCGGTCATTGACCGTAATGTCCGTAAGAAAGCCTCTGCCAAAGAGATCACAACCCGTTTTGCCAACAAATTGTACACGATCCTTGACGACGATCGAACCGTCAATAAAGCCACATTCAAGCCGGTCGAAGAAGCGAACCGTGCTTTTGAGGTTGCTCGCAAGAATAAGGACAAAGCATATAATAAGTTCCAAGCTGATCCTTCAGACACGAATCTCCGCGCCTACGAGCGTGCTAGTCAAGAATTCACAAAAGCTGATACTAAGTCACTCTTTGAGGAATATAACACCGTCGCGAAGGCGATCAAAGACGGCAAGAGTAAAAATACTGACGCCAAGAAATATCTTGAGACTCTCAAAAAGAACTCCGGCATTTACTTTATGGACTACGTCGACTCGAACTTGCTTTCAAGTACGCGCGTAATGATAAACAACTACGTGAACACATTAGGTGTTGGTGCTGAAGAAATGTTATTTGGTAAAGCTGGTGCAGCACTCGGCCGCAAGCTTGTTCCCAACGCCAAAATCGGCGGTGGATCTGTCCGTGGTCAGATTATGGGTGCTAAAGTCGGAGCTAAAGAAACTATTACAGAAGCAAAACTTCGTCAAAGCGCTCACCAAAACCCTGTTCTAAAAACCATTGCAAATTTCACCACTACAGGTAACACACTCGGTGACCACAATATCACTGGTGTCGCATACGCATCTGCTTACGACGCTTATCGTCAAGGACTCAAGGCAAAAGGCTTTAAAGGTGCTGAACTTGAGCGCCGTGCTAAGGTCGCAACTCTTGCTGACATTGAAGGAAAAGTGCCAGAGGCAAAGCAACAAGCTCTCGCAGACGTTGGTCTTGCTAGCACATTCGATGTAAAATCTCGAAAGATTGAATCAATGCTTGCTGAGAAATTGTCGAATAAAATGGGTAACTCTGCTGCCGCTAAGATTGCGGCGAAGACTCTGGTCCGTGTCACTATCGGTTTTCCAACCGTTACCATTCGAGGTGCTATCGGAGGTGCAAAGCGAATGACTCTTGGTATTCCTACTGCTATTCAGGCAGTAACTAATGCCGTCACCAAGGGCGATCCAAACGTCACTGCTCGTCTTATCAAGAACTCAGTCAAAGAGTTTGGTAGCGGTGCAACGATGATCGGTACTGGCTATGCTCTCGCCTCAACAGGGCTTATTAGTGGTGCTTATCCAGAAGATCAAGATCAACGAGATGCCTGGAAGCGCGAAGGTAAAACCGATTATTCAATCAACATTAATGGTGATTGGTGGAATCTTCCACAAGCACTTGGTGTATTCGCGCTGCCATTCATGATTGGTGCGAATGCTCACGAGAATGTTAAAAACGGCGATCCTGTTAATAAAGACATTATTGCAACCAGTTGGGAAACTATCCTTAACCTGTCCCCTGTCGACCAATTAAAGGCTACGATTGAGTTGATGGAAAAGGGCGGAGACGACAAGATCGCTCGTGTTGGCTCATCGATTACTAAGGCTGTCACTCCGCTTGGCTCACTCCTTAACCAAGTTGCAAAAGCCTTTGATCCAAACGCTAACGACACCTCAAAGGGTAATGCTATCGAACAATTCGTTTCAAAAGTTAAAGATGGTATTCCTGGAATCGCCAATACGCTTGAGGACAAAGAGGTTGAAGGTCGTAAGATCGCCAATCCTAGTCCAATCGCGCGTATGTTAGGTGCTGTATCTCACGAACAAAAAGACGGTGTCGAAGCAAGTAAAGAGATCAAGGCAGCCACTGTCGCGGCTAACAAGTCTCTTACTGACAACGGGGCTTTCAGTGACGACATCCGCAACCTTATGCCTGATGACGAGACTAAAGCTCTGTTTGATAACATTAAGAGTGGGAAAAATACTGATCCGACTGACAGTAAGAAGATCCACGAAGCTATCGCGAAAAATGTTAATGCAAGTGAAGATACTCGTTTCCTTGAAAATGGGAACTATGACGCTAACCTTGCTGTGCTTAAGGTGAAAAAGGACCTATTGGCTGCAGACCCTACGACACGAGAGAAGGCTCTCAAAGAATACGACGAACAGATTGCTCGTGGTCAGGTCTACAAAGACAATAAAACTCCTTACGAATTAACTCAAGATTATTCAAAAACCTCTCTTAGTGAATGGCGTAAGATGGGTGATCCTGATGCTGATGAGTATAATCCCGAGAAATATCAGGCACTTTGGGATCTTGACAGTAAGCTCGCTGCCGCCGGTGGAAGTCGCAATTCTGATGATCCAAAGGCTAACAAATTCTCTGCTAAAAAGGCAGGGTCTGGCGGAGGTGGTGGATCAGGTAGCGGCAAGGCGAACGCCAAAGCCGCCGCCAACGCCATGATTGCCGCCGCTAAGGGCGCTCCAGTCCAGAAGCTAGCTTCCGCACCAACCGTGAAGCAAGCAACTTATCGGAAAGTACCCGTCTCATATACCCCGAAAGCATCTCAGAATAAGTTTGCGCCTATTACTATTTCAGCCCGAAGTAGACAGAGTAAAAAAGCATAATTAGTGCTATAATTTAGAAAAAGGATTAACACAAACATGGATGGTCAAAAAATTGTCAACGAAATCGGTCGAAAACTCAATGGTGAGTTCGAGGTTATTGAAGTTGATTCTGACGATTGGAATACATACGTCAGTGCTTTGAACGAGAATATCGATCTTTATAATAAGATGGGTCAGTGGCGCTCATCTTACAACCCGAACTATATTCTTGGAACTGTCTCGACTGATACGCAGTACAAAATTAAAAAAGGGGTTGTGGCTAATATCGCTGGCACTGCTCGCTCAAATGTTCTTTTTACTGATACAGATGGTGTTGTTCTGGATAAGTATAAGATTGTCGATCAAGACATCTTTGATGCCGCTGACTCTGGTTCAGGCGTTGCTACGATCAACTCCCTTGGTCTTCAAATTAAGGCCAAGACTGCAAGTAATAGAATTTTTGGTGCTAATATCGTTATTCCAGCTTACATTGCAGTCAAGCCTGTCACGGGTACGGACAGTACGGTAGTCACTGATGACAATTATTGGCTCATTACGAAGACAGCTGCAGATCTTGCTTCAACATCTCCAGTGTCATTTATTGCGCGAAATTACGACGACCTTAATACACAGGCGACAGCTCGCTTGAGAGACATGAAAAAAGCTAATCGTATATCACAGGGTTCTCGCCCTGCTTACGGTGGTTGGAATCCGTTAACCGGACCAGTGGATAGGTAATTCCTATGGCTAGGAACTCTCGCGACCAAGACTCACTCCAACGGCTAGACATCAATAGCTGGAAAGACGGTGAAGTAAGTAGCTTTTATGCTGCTCGAGTTCCCAATTCCGGACTAAAGGTTGCTGAAGATATTGTCGTCGCACAAAACGGCACACGCGCTGACCGTGGGTCATTCCTCCCTGCCGATGTCGATCCGCTGCCATTCCCGTTACTCGGCAATCTCTACGTGTACAAACAGGATGACGAAACAGAGAATATCATCGGTATGCTAGATAATGGTGTCAACGGTGTTGTTTATACTTTGAATGGCACGAGTTGGGACGATCACCCCGAATTTACTTTTGATCGAACAGTTAACGCCAGCTTCACACAAAGCACATCGAATGTTGTCATCTGGAATGATGTCAACGCCTACAGCTATTTTGATATTGCCGCTGGTGTCGTTAAGCGTTTTGCGGCTGTAACAGACCCTGCAGGCGCTCTCACGGCCGTTAAGTCAGGACTTGCTACGACCGGCTTCACAATCTATTACCGCTTCTCTTATAGGGGTAACGGTGGTGAAACAAATCTATCTCCAGCTTACTCAAATACTCTTGGGCTTCTTCGTGATAATTGGACTTCATCTGACTACTTCACCCTTACCCGACCAGCTGCCCCTGCAAATGCTATCGATTGGGCGCTCTGGATGGTTATGGTCCCGAGTGGATCAGGTACTCCAGTTGCTTCTGATTACGAACTTATTAAAGAGTTTATTCCTGTTGCGACCACTGTCATTGTAGATAACGGTAAACTCCAGGCTGATACGATCCGAAGCGCACCAGATGCCAACACTACAGCTGGTATCATCGCTAAGTACGGTAACAACATTGATGGGCGTATTTGGGCGATCCACGGTCACACTGTTCATTGGGGCGGTGACACTGGTTATGAGCAGACCTTCGGTGGTTCTAGGGGTAGCGGATTCCACGAAATCGATGACCTTGGGGTTCAACTTCCAATGGCAGTTCAGCTTGGTCGTGATAACTCAGGTAGTACAGCGATCAACGTCCTCACTTCTGGTGTCGCAGGCCAGGGTACTATTTATGACGTTTACCCGAACACAATTACTGTTGCTGGTACTCAAATCTCTGGCTACGAGTTTAAACAACGTGAAGGTAATGACGGAACAAACGCACCGTTTAGCGTGATCCGTGCCAATAACAATATGTACTACTTATCGCTTCAAGGCTTTAAGTCTACTGGTGTTGCACCGAACATTGTCGGTATTCAGTCAACCAAAATTATCAGTAACGCGATTCGCAATAGGGTTCAATTACTTACACCAGATAACCTTAGTGAGACATACTCAGCCTATAATGATGAGAAAATCTTCTGGACTGTCGCTTATGGTAGCGAAAAGAATAATCAGATCTGGGTTCACGATATCTTGCACGGAGGTATCTGGACACGTTGGAATGTTGCCGCTGACGCAATTATCAATTGGGTTCAGTCTGGTTCTGACTCTGCGAAGCTATACATTGTAAAGGATCAACAACTTCTTTACTATGAGCCAAACTCGATCGTTCACAAAGACGGCGATGAAATCTTCACCTCTGTTACTGAGTCTGGTAATATTGGTTTTAAAGAAGATAACCGTGAATGGGGATATCTCCTTCAAGTCCTGTTCGTCTGTCTCGAACCAGTCGGTAAAGCTACTTTTGAGGTTACTGCTCACACGAAGCGTGGTCCGGTTACAAAGACTCGCACAATTGATTTTGGCGGCGTGAGTAATGGTATTGGCTGGAATGCTATTGACCTTAGTAAAAAGTTGGTTGGTACACATAACCAGAAAGTTCACAACGAAGTTTACGGGTCATTCGGTTTTGTACCGCCAAAGGATGTTGTAGAGGTATCATTCCGCTTCCGTAAATTGATCCAATATTTCAGTTGGAAGATCACAGTTGAAGATGAAAACAGTTTTGTTATGCTTTCTCAAGTCGTCCCTGAATTTACTCAGGTTGGCATGGGACCAGATATGCTGACGAGAACTGGTACAATACGCGTATAATGCTATAATTAAAACTATAAACAAAAGGAAATAAACATATGGCCGCAGATAAATTAAGAAAAGTAGGTTCAACCGGAGCTGTTCCAAACGTCGCCTCTGTTAAAACTGGTGGGCGCGCCGTTGGCGTCTTTACTATGGAAGTTAACGCCGGTGGACTCACTGGTTGGGTCAGTGGATCTAGCGTCGACTTCACGACATATCGCCTTGTTGGTGGTGTCGTTACTGCTAAAACTGACTGGACTGGACGTGCTGATCCTGGCACAAACACCATCACAGACATGCAGGTTACTAACGGAACTGACGTTGGCAACTTGGCAAACGACATCGTCGTCTGTATTGAAACCTCTGCCTGGATTAACGACCTTGTTACAACGCTTTTACAACTATTCAATGCTGACGGTACAAAAAAGGCTGGTTCAATTACCAGTTCTATGTTGGTAGATGCTATCATCTCCACAATCAAACTGGCTGATCTTTCGGTTACAATTCCAAAGATAGCACTTGACGCACGAAAGCAATCTCTCGATATTGATGGTTCAACAGAAATCGTGTTCAGCACCGCCGCAACCGCCCCAACTGCTATCCCTGGCAAAACAATAATCTGGTTCGCACCGTAAGGATAATTAATGTCTACTTCTGGAAGTAATGACGGTTCAAATGGATACGGATCTTCTCGTGTTCGTGTTGAGTGGAGCCGAACTGGCGTAGACGTTGGCGGTAACTACTCAGTTATTGAAGCCCGTGAATATCTTATTTTAGGTGGTGGTACATCTGTCAACGCGACTGAATCAGGTTTTATTCGTATCAACGGAGGTAATAACAACTTCTCACGTGGATCGACTGCTCGAGGTCCTGGCGGGACTCACCAGGTTCATAGCCTTGGTGGTTATGTTATCGGTCATGATGCCAACGGTAACGCTTCGTTCTCTATTGGTGGGTCATTTACTTCTGGCTTCGCGAGTATGGGTACACTTCCTTATGTTGGTGACAACGGCTACAGCCTTGATCGTATCGCCCTCGCGCCTAGTATTTCATCGATCACAGCCGACACTATTACACCGAATTCAGCTCGTCTAGGTGCTGAAATTTCAAGCTTCGGACATGGCACTGGTACTAACTTGACGATGTATTACCGTCTTCAAGGAGCTGGCGGCTGGACTTCTCTCGGTACACAGGCCGACGCCGCTGGCTACAACTACTGGAACGCCACCAGCTTACTCCCAAATAGGACATACGAATACTATGTTAATGCTACTAATAACAACGGTGATAGTGCGAATTCTGGTACTTCTTCATTCCTTACTCTATCTGGTGCGAAACTTATTACTGTCGGAAGCACTGTCGATCGAACAGTTAAGATGATTTTGCCAAATGGGACTACTACGACTCGTATTGTAACTAAGATCACATAATAGTATAATTTAGATAAACAACAAGGAAAAATAAAAATAATGGCCATCTCATCGCTCCCATCACTGAAAATACCAAGTGCAGCTACGCAGAAGAAGCCGGCCACTTCTACTCCTGCCAAAGCTACTACGTCGACCTATAATCCGACGTTTAAAAGCTATGCAGAGGCGTACCAGGCTTTCGCCAACGGAGTAAGTTCACCTCAGACAAAGAAGGCTGCTTACGACTACTTGCTTGCGAACCCTCAAGCCAACGTCCCACAACAGACTCCCCAAACTCTCGCGCCAAGTCAGACTGGTGGCGGGGGTACAGCTTACCCTGATCTTTCAGGTGCTATTTCCATTCTTCGCAGCAACATTGCTGGACTTGATCCTATCTACGCCTCTAGTGTCGAGAACGCAAACAAGTCTTATGAGACGTCTAACAACGAACGTCTTAGTCGTTTTGCCACTACGAAAGCGCAGTCTGACGACAGCGCGCTTTCAAACGATCAGACTGTTCTAACAGCACGTAATTCAATTGGTAAGAATACCAGGGTGTCTGCTGATAGCATAGTTTCTATTCTTGGTGCGATCGGAATGGGCGGAAGTACCACTAATAAAGCTCTTACAACAATTGCTGATAAGAGTAATGATGACGGTAATGTCGCCAGCTACGCTTACGGTAAGAATAAACAAAGTATCCTTCAGTCTTGGAACGATTATGTCAATCAAGACGAGAACCAACAAAAGCAACTTGTTGATAAAAAGAACTATGATATTGCTCAAGCAGAGATTGCTCGTGCAACTGCTAAAAAAGATTACCTTACGCAAATTGCCACTAATGAAGTTAACGGTGGTATCGGAAACGGAAGTGGTGTACTTAATGAAATCGCCGGTCTTAATACAGATATCGGTAACTTCTCTAAGGTAAACACTACGTATGATGGTAAAACTCCTGTCTATAAAGCACCGGATGTCGGTACTATTCTTGGTCCAAACCTTCCTAGTTACAGCGTAGCTCCTACAGGTGCTGGAAACCCTCTTGCGCCAAAGATCGTTAAAGTAAACCCTCAAAATGATGGTACAGAAGACAAAACTAAATACGGGATAACTTCATAATGGCTTCTATTAATATCGTACCAGCTCAAATTGACATCAGTCTTCCGAAGGCTGTTACTAAATCTATCGATTACACCTTTAAGAATATTGACCTCACCCCTATCGATGTCACGACAGCGACTATTCTGTTTACCGTTAAGAAGGTTGAAGCCGATCAGGATGCGACCGATAGCTCGGCTAAGATTGCGAAAGAACTTTCGATCACTGACGGCGCTAACGGTATGGCTAATCTGTTCCTGACTCAGGACGATACTTTTTTGGAAGTAGGTGATTATTACTACGACATCAAGATTGCGCAACCTCACGACGCCGCTCCGACAACTGTAGACGTGGCGCTTATTGGCGTGTTCACTATCACAGCTGACAGCTCGAACCGCGTCGTGGGAATTGCATAATGGATGTAATTGTTGGAACTTCAGCCAACGTTGTCGTAGAAGCTACTTCGTCTAGTCCTGTTACTGTTGAGACTAGCGCACCTGAACAAACTGTTGAGGTTATCAGCTCGGTTGGTAAGGGTGCGAAAGGTGATAAAGGTGACACCGGTGGTATCGTTCCTATCACAGTCAGTGCAACTCCACCAGTAGACCCCGATGTAAACGACTTGTGGATTGACATAAGTTAAGCTATTATAATATTAGCAATTATAGGAGAAATAAAAATGAGTAAAGAAAAAGATATTGAAGCGAATTTTCCCGATGAAGGTACTACTTTTGTTAGTCAACCCGCCCCTGATGGCGAGCCTGTTGACTCTGAAGCTGTTATCGTTCACGACACCGACGAACAAGGTAACGTAATTGGCTGGCACAAAGAAGCCGGAGAAACTGAATAATGGCATCAACACAATCATGGACTGAATATAATGGCGCATCTGCTGCTACGCCGACTGCATCACGTGCAGAAGCTAACTGGAAGCGTATCGATGACTCGACGACTCCTTACAGCTCAAGTCCTATCAACAGCACAAATAACGAAAATAGCATGACAAAATATCAGGCTCTTGTGTTCGCTGGAACTTGGTCTAGCCTCTCAGTGTTGACATATAAGATCGATAACAACGCTCCTGCAACCGGTTTATCTATTGTTGGTTCGGTTGTCACCTCTGGTACAACACCATCAACAACTGCCTCTGGTGACTCAGCAATGAGTACAACTGGACTTGCGGCTAACTTCAACAACTCAACTACTCCTTATGGTGCAGGTACTTCAAGCTCAACCGCTTCAGGGACAATGTATGCTAACGCACTTCGCACACAACTTCAGACAACTAGCTCATATGTTGGTGGTCCGGGTGATATTACTACTCGTACTATTACAGCAACCTGGACAGAATCTTAACCAAAAAACCTTAATCCAATAAGGAGTCAATCCAATGACGCTTATCCCTCAAGATACATCCGTACAGGCAGAATATGCCGACGGATATATCCACGACGAAACAACCTTGAACGACGTATCTCCTTACGTCGAGTTCAAGAATATCTTCGATGATATCCTGCATAAACGACCAGAGGCCGAACATGGACCGATGGTACGCTTTACCGCGTTCTATAAGAATGCTAAATACGACATCGACTGGACGACACTGCCTGATAACGCACGGCCTATTCGTTTCCGAGATGGCGCTAGTTATTTAAGTGGTGGTGAAGAATGGTCTGAGTGGACAGGTATGCGGTTTGGTTATCAGTTTAACGATGAGACGGGGAAGAACATCCAAGAAGTCCAGGAGCTATAGCTTGTGGCGAACAGATATCTAGTAGCATCTGGAAATTACACCAGTACCTCTGTCTGGTCTGCAACGTCGGGTGGCGCATCGGGGGCGTCAGTACCTGGTTCATTTGACGACGTATTTATAGAAAATAATTTCACTCTTACGGTAGACTCAAACTCGAACGCTCAGAGTGTAACTCATAGTTATGGAACTTTGATTGTAAGTGGCAACCGTACATTAGGTATTTCTAGAGCATATACATTTAGCGGAACTTCTTCAAAGATTGTTAGCATGCACGCTAGCACGGCAAGTTATTTTAACTTTCCGTCAGTGTCTGGATTCCAGCGTGGATTTACGTACGCTGTTGGGGCTAACAATATACTAATATCCCCTGGTGTTGGTTCGATAACTGGCTCCGCATCATCAACTTCTCCTATAGTTATTGAAAGCCCTGTTTCAGTTGACTGGCCAGCTATCAACCTCACCTTCTTTGGTAGCAATGGAACAATTGATATTAAAGGGGCGAACAGTACCTTTACTAACTTTAGTGTTGCATCTGCATCTGGCCAGTTCACTTCAAATTTGACGTTTGAAGCAGGTAAAACGTACACTATGCTCGGGACATTCTCTATGTCCGGTGTTACTGGCGTACCATTAATAGTAGACACAACCTCTTCCGGTAGCCAAGTTACGATATCTAAGTCGTCTGGCTCCGGCACGGCTGACTATGTCACTATGCGGGACAATAGTGCAACAGGCGGGGCCACCTTTACTGCTACGAACTCTACTAATACTAGCGGGAACAGTGGCTGGATATTCCCTATACTAAGAACTAAGACGCAAACAGCGACTGCTAGAATTCAGAAGGGTCTTGCCAAAACCCAGACTGCTACGGCAAGGATTGCAACTCCAACCGAATACTCGAGAGGAAGTTATTCATCAATACCTTCAAACGCTGCATTGCTAACCACTAATTATTCTTCGTCAGAGATAACAGATGTGAGTACTGTTGATGGGATCTTTGTAGATTTAATGATTGACGACGTATATGGCATACACCAGTTCAACCATAAAGGCACTAACAATACTAATCAAATTCACCCAACATGGACCGGCCGAATCGCGAAACCAGCAGCTAGCGTAAACGTAAAAATGGAGATTTATAACCGCACGAGTGGATTATGGGAGCTTCTCGACACTAATAACAGTGCAGCAGCGAATGCTACTATTACACTACAAGGACATGTGACCACCAGTCTATCTGATTATTACGACGCCTTATATTATGTTGCAGTTAGGGTATATCAATAATGCCTACTTTTGGACCAACTGGCGATAATGGCAATACTAATGCCGTAACGGCTGACCGCATATTCTTACTGTCGGCCGCTCCCGCGAGCGGTGGTACTTTAGACAGCTTCACGGCTCGAGCTTGGCTCGCTGGTGCAGGCTCAAAAGGCATGCGAGCTGTCATCTATTCAGATTCTAGTGGTGTCCCCGGCACTCTATTAGCCGTATCTGATGATATAGCCGTGACGAATACATCTGAAGCCGCTCAAAACATGGTCTTCTCTGGCGCTAATAGGATTGTGTTAGTCGCTAGTACCACCTACTGGATCGGTATTCACTTCGAGGCTGGTTCTCCTAATATGACCCTCTCAAGGGCTAATACAGCTAACCTCACAAGGCTCAGTAGTACCTCGATATCTTTTGCTTCTACTCCAAGCACGGTCACGACAACTACTGCTGCAGGCCCAGTCGACATGTATGCAACGTATGTTACTTCATTCACGGGTACAAAAACCCAGACGGCAACTGGTAGAATCCAAAACACTCGTACTAAAACTCAATCAGCTATCGCTAGAGTCGTTGCTCGATTAGGGACTGATTATTACAATCCAGGCTTCGCCAACATATATACTAAAACTCAATCAGCTGTCGCGAGGGTTAGTAAAAATCTCACAAAAACTCAAAGTTCTATTGCGAGAATCAGTAAGACACTAACCAAAACTCAGCCCGCTGTTGCGAGATTAGCAAACATACTCACGAAGACCCAAACGGCAACTGCACGCATAAGTGGAGGTGTTCAATACACTAAAACACAACCAGCCATTGCTAGGATCTCGCAAAATTATACAAAAACCCAGACAGCTACTGCAAGGATTCAAAGAATACTCACGAAGACGCAACCAGCAGTGGCGCGAATTGCATACATTTATATCAAGACCCAGACTGCTACGGCGAGAATATCTCAGAACTATTCAAAGACCCAAACAGCTATTGCTCGAATTCAACGTACACTTACCAAGACACAACCGGCTACAGCAAGAATCCAGATTGTTAGTACCAAAACTCAACCTGCGACAGCCCGTATTAGTAAAATATTCACAAAAACACAGCCTACTACTGCCCGTATTTCTCAAACTTTCACAAAGACGCAGTCAGCAACGGCGCGCATCCAACGTAGCCTCACCCGTACACAGTCTGCCACTGCTAGGATCGTAGCGCAACCATTCAGACTACAGACAGTAGTAGCGAGAATCAGTAATACCAGGACTCGTACCCAAACAGCCGTAGCAAGAATTGGCATCGGCGGATTAAAGACGCAAACAGCTATTGCTCGCATTATCGTGAGCCGAACTCGTACTCAGACCGCTACAGCTCGTCTTCAAAAAAGTGTGGAAAAGACGCAAACAGCTATTGCTCGCATCGCTATGCGTAGCCAAGTTAGTCAACCTGCTGTCGCTCGTATTGCAAACGTTTACCTCGGTGGTTTATGGTGGTGGAACGGCGTGAAATGGGTATCGAAACCGGTCAAAGTTTGGAATGGTACAACTTGGGTCGTTAAGCCTTTGAAGCGATGGAATGGTACAACTTGGGTGACACTATATGGAAGCACGATTATTGGGTCAATATAGTTGTACAAGTATATGCTTATTGCTATACTTACTTCATAACAGCATCAAATAAAAAGTTGAAATAAAATATGCCAGACGGATCACCAGATATAGCCACGTACTTCTTCACGCAAGGGATACTTGGCGTACTTGTATTAGTCTTAGGGTTCGTTTGCTATAAACTATACAACAAAGTGCAGTCACTGCAGGATGCACGCCTACAAGACCAGAAAGATGTCACTAAGGATGTAACAACAGTGCTTGCTGCTAATACGACTTCTAATAATTTACTGGCCGAGAAAATTGAAAATGGTAAGAGGAGTGGTCATTAATGAAGCTCTTTAATTTCAAGAAAAAACCTGCGTCTATTCCTATTGACGCAGAGTTAGAAGCTCGCAAGAAGAAGAACAAATCAGTCGTGATGACTGCTACTAAAGCGAGCAACCAGTTGAATAAATTGATAGAAGAGAACGGTTTCACCGTTACTATAGCTCTAGCCATGGGTGCTAAACAAGCAAAGGAAGGTAAGTAATCATGGATATCAAGACTCTAGCAGTAGTTTTGCTGATAGCACACCTTGTGTCAATCGTATTTATTGCACTTGTCCTCGTACTACAGGCAAAACTGTTCAAGAAAAAAGTTCAACCAAGTTTGATTGGCTTCCGTCGCCTGCTCTTTGTTCTGGCGCTAGTCGTCTTCACAGGTAACTTAGTACCTATCGGAGTCGACGCACTTACAATTTTCAGCCTCGTCGAGAGGAGTAGCAGTACTATTAATCCTATCGGCGTAGCTTACAGCGTCTCTAACGCGGTCGTTTTTGGAACTTCAGCTCTGTTAATCTGGTTTTTATACCGAATGGCAGCAACAACCGTCCTTATCACGGAACGTGACAAAAAGACAGAACGTGATAAACTAGATCTAAATAAGTAGGAGGATCACATGTTAGAACACATCATCGTTGCACTCGTCGGAGTTGGAATACTCGGCGCGGCATACTTAGTCGATCTTATCATCGGCGTTACTCGGGTCATTTTCACTGAATCAATCAAGTTTAGTTGGAAGAAAGTCCTTCAAGACTTTATCCGAGCATTGCTCATCGGAACATCAGTTGTTGCCTACATCGCCGTATTCGACGCGCTTGCGTGGTATGGCACGCTTACTGGTGCGAACCTTGAAGTTCTCAACCAGTTCGGTATGGGTGGTCTTATCGCCGCTGTTATTGGTGGATCAGCTTGGTATCTCACTAACGCCGGTAAGAACCTGTTCAATTTCCTCAACAGTAAAGGTGTAAAAGTCCAAATCGACTCAACAAAAGCTGACTATGCAGGCATCACAAAGCCTATTCTCGAATTCGTTGAGAATATTAATAGTACACCAAAAGTTGCTGTTGAAGCTCATAAAGCCTTTGAGACTGAAGGTGGAATTGGCGCTGCTTACTCTGTTCCTATCGGTAGTTACGACGAGTTCCGAAATGCTGTAAATGGTAACGCTTACGACCTTGACGGCGCTTACGGACCTCAGTGTTGGGACGGCGCAGCCCTCCTTTGGCAGCAAATTGGCCGCTCACTTTCAACCGGTGGTACTGGTATCGCAGCTGGTTGTTGGAACGTCGAGTCAGCTCGCAATTCAAACGCCGGTGGCGACTTTGATCTGATCTGGAACTTGAACGACGTGAAGCGTGGTGACGTAGTTGTTCTTGGTGCTAACGGCGCTAACCACATCGCCTTCGCCGACGAGAACTACAACGGTAGTGGTCGCCTCAGCCTTCTTGGACAAAATCAAGGTAATGGTGCTGGTATCAACGGTAAACCGTTCAACATCATCTCTGTTGGTATGAGTGGATTCTCTGGTGCATTCCGCTTCAAACGTTGGAATCAAGCGCCGACTCCTACACCTGAGCCGACTCCAGAACCAACACCTGAAACTCCAACTGTTCCAAACAACCCTGAACCAGGACGCGCCATAGCTGTCGGTGATACTGTTATCGCCAGTGGTCGTGGCGCCTCAAGCAGCTATGGCGACGGTCCATTTACAGCTGACTTCTCTGATACCGCTATGCGAGTAATCGGGATAAACAACGGCTATTACGCGTTGAACCAGTATAACGCCGGTGAGCCAGGCAACGTGTCTGACACAACGGGCTGGTGGTCAAAGGACCAAGTTCGATCCGTTTAGTGAGTAACGATCCTTTTAGAATAAGCAAGTCACTCCAAAAGCTCATAAATCAAGCTCGCGAAAATAGAAAGCCAAAGGTTGTACAATTATGGAACAAATACCGAACCAAGCTGAAAGAGTATCTGAGATCCAAAAAGACACGGAGTTAACCGCTCGTCTTCTTGGCGCTCTTGGTTTAGTTGATGCTTCACTGTACGAATATGACAACCCTTCCCACATCGATCAAGCGTGGACACGACCCGTTGAAGTGGTAGAAAACTAATGCTACGGGAGAACAATCACCACGAGTTTTATGCTCGCCGTGATATGCTCTCCTATCGTCTCAGCAGTCAACTGCGCAATAATGAGCGTACACAGATAGTGTTACCTGTCGAGATCCACAATGATCTTCATGCAAATGTGCCAGCAATGCGCGTTCCTAGCGCGTCTGTGGCACGTTTTGCTTTGAGTCACTTAAATGGACTGCCCCGCCGATATAAGTCACTAGACGCAGCGAAAAGCTTGTCAGACGAGTTTTTTGACGAGCCTCTTGGCGAACACCTGGCTTTGCAACTGCCATTCCTGATACTCGGAACTGAAGCATTGAGGAGAACCCATCTATGAGCAAAGATAAAAACTACGAAGTTGAGAGACAAGCGCGACCAGAAGATAACTTGGCCAATGGGTACTTTGAGTTGCTGAGATCAGTTGAATACGCAGACGATAAGAAATACTCACTGACACACCTACAAGCACTTGGTCACTTCTGGGCCGAAGAATGTACCAACCCTTTACGTAGCGAGCGCGGTCAAACCGAGGCGAAACTAATCACTGATCGCATTACCTTCGAGTGTGCTGCTCGTCTTGGAAGAGTCACCATACTTAGTGCCTTCTATAAAGAAACAACCTCCGCTTAATACGGAGGTCTTTTGTTTCATCACAAGCAGGAAATTGGCATTACGCCTTACTTATTTTACTAGAATAGGACTTTTCTTGAACAGAAATAACCTATTCCAGACAGAACGCCAACTGCGATTGAAATTGCAATCCAGTTGAACGGAAGCACACCGGCCAACAGGGTAATGACCCAGAAGATCAGCGCGGCGACTACGAACACAATTACGGCTATTAAAAGGCTTGATACGACACGGTTTCCAAAGTTTTCTAACATATAGATCCTTCCTTATTTACCCTTTTATTATAACCCTTATCGAGTGCTAAAGCACTTTTTCTTTGCGAACAGTCACACCAGCTTCAACACGTCCGGCTGCGACATCCTTACGAACGACCACCATAGCAGCATCCCACACTCGTTTGAGGAGGTCAGATTTGTATTCAGGTGTCAGTTCATCGAAGTTAGCTTCAACAATGGTCGTGAGGCGTCCACCGAGTGACGGTGCTTCGTCGACAACGCTGATAAGTTCAGCCATGCTAGCGCCCTCGCTCGCAAGCTCCTCGAGCGCAGCAGCGTCCGCAACACGCTTCTCGTCTTCGAGACGTTTGAACTCGTTTAAGGCTGATCGGCCTTTCGCGATACTGCTCGTCAATTGCTCTTTAGCTGGTTTGTATTTAGCACGAATATTTTTTAGAGATTCATTAAGTGGAGCAGTCAATGACTTTTCGTCTTTTTCTAGGTCCTTTAATATTGTTTTGAGTCGATCAACTTCATTGCTAGCAGCTTGGAAGTCATCTAGGTTATTGATAGCAAGAGGTGCTTTAAACACCGCGATATCGTTTGTAATTTCGATTTCAGACATATTGATTCTTCAACCTTTCTATTTCGTTTTTAATCATATTGAACCTTGGTAGAATGAATGAGCCATAGCAGTTCACAGCGGTAGCAGCGTTGATTTTTACCGGCGCTGATAGTAGTGTCTCACCCTTCTCATTTATGGTGGTATAACATCCATGCTCAACCACTAAATCATTGTTCATCGCTAAGAAACTGTATGTTTCGATTTGCATGGTTTTTAGGTAGGCAGATGGATTGCTAGTTGTCGTCTTAAAGTCCTCGATCATACGCAACTTATTGTAATAACGATCCAACGTGCCGGTGAGATAATACCCGTCGAACATTTTGTACGCTAGGCGTAGCTCGTTAACCCAATCATCACTGATCTCAGCTTCTTTGATAGCGTGAGCAGCTGTACCGCGCTTCATTGCTGCCGTTTCGATATTGCCACCGATATTATAGTAAATCTCTTTAGCGATCCTCTTCGCCGCTGTCGGCGTTACGCACGACAGCAGGTTAGAGAAGCTGATGATGTAAGCATCATCCGGTACGAGGCTACGATATAGCTCTCTGTGCGGTTGCATTACTTATCAAACAGACCTGGATCAACGTCATCTGTACCTTCGTCGGTGGCTTTGCCACTCGCAAGGACACTCTCCGCAGTATCAGTAGTTTCTGTCTTTTCAACAGTCTTCCATCGATACTGTGGCTCGTAGGCAGTAACAACACGATCAGGATACTGGTCAGATTCGTTCTCTTTTTCAACACGAAGCCAAGCCATACAACCCTTTTCAATAAGCTTCTCAAGAATTTCAACACACTTCTTTTGAAGATCAGCTTCATCCTTTGCACCATCGAAGAACTTATTGATCTTTTCTTTAGCAGCTTCTTTATCTTCAGCGTTGTGGGTATAAAGACCCTTGATAAGACGGAGAGTACCTTCAATCCACTGGATTTCGAGCATCTGGGTGATACGAGCTTGGCGGTCACTGACGTCCTGAACGGTCAGTGTAATCATTTTGTACTTATTGTCTTTGCTTTCACCCTCTACGAATGAGATAACTTCAACTTCGTGGATTCCTTCTGGAATCGGTGTCGCGTATGGCTTATCGAAGTTCTTAGTGTTATTGATGATGTCCTTGATGTTTGGCGCTTGATCTGACATATTATGCCTCCTTATATTCTGATTTATGTTCTTCCATCATACCGCGAACGATTGATAAAAGCTCTTTATTAAATGGACGTGGGTACTCATCTGGTCCAATGTCCCATAATTGAACTTTTGGACCCTCGAGCTGACCGGCTTCGGTGGTGATTATCCGATCAGCCCACTCACTCAGCATTTCGATCGTCTCGGGTGAGTTGCGCTTTACACCAGCCGCAATGACATCGTGACCCCAATACTTGATCTGATGAGCGACCATAACGCTTCGGTTATTGCCTTCATCACAGACTACGAGAATCTTCATTATGTAATTTCTCCAGATAGGTTGATCTTGTAGCCGAATCCTCGACGAGTGGTGATGTACTGAGGGCCGATCTTTGTGCGAATGTATTTAACGTACACTTCGACCGTATTCTCAAACACAGGATCGTCCCAGATGATGTCAAGCAATTGTTGCTTGCTTACCACCCTATGTTCATTCTCTGCTAAGTAGGATAGAATTTCCCACTCCCTTTTTGTAAGAGGGATATTCTTACCGTCGACTACTGCATAGAAATTGTCTTTATCTAGTGTAAGCATTATTTTCTCCTCTTATTTGGTGATACGAAAGCGGCAACTTTGAACAACCAGTGACGATCGTTTCGGGCTTTGATGAAAAGCCAGTTGCCTAGTTTTGTGCGAAGACGACGCATTATCGTCGTTTCCTTTTCTTGCTACGCTCAATCGTTGCTTCGGCCGCTTCAGCGCGAGCCTTCCAGATGTCTCGATCATCTGTCCGTGCGATCTCGGCGTCACGAATTTCAATGCGCTTATTCAAGTTTTGAATTTTTTTATTCAGACCTTCGTTCAAGCCATGAACACGTCCACCGTCAATTGCCAACTCGATAGCTTTTGCCACGAGTGGATCAAGCTGCTTCTTTTGGAGGGTTTTGCGGATGTGACGATTACGGTCAGACATACGTTCCATATCAGCACTCATCATTTTCATTGAATCTTCATTTCGATCAAGCTCGCGCTCTAGGTCGAGATCATCGTCTTCTTGGTAAATAGCCATTATTTAACCTCCATTGTTGCACGACGAGCGCGAAAATCGATCTCACGTGCTTTATTAATACTTGTTGCTTCACCAAGAACACGCTTCGCTACACGAAGATGTTGGAATAACTGACGTCGTTGACGACCCCAGATTGTACGATTAGTCGGGTATTGCGCTTCAAGGGCTGCCTCGTGCCGTTCTGCACGTTCTGCGGCGCGTCGCTGCGCACGATTACCTTCAGGCGCTTCACTAGCCGTGATACGAGTAAGGTTCTTCATGTTGCTAATAGTTGGTTCAACTTTTTCTTTACCCGAAAGCTGAACAACAGGTGCATTAGCCCTCAGTGCGCGTAGTCGCGCTCCCTTACCCATTACTTAGCACCCTTTGCTTCTTTTTTAGTCTCAAGCGGTTTGTAGCCGTAGAATTTACGTGCGGCTGCGTCAACTTCAAAAAGGTTATTCTTGACAGTATCCTCCTTGAACATACCTTCTGGTGACTTAGCTGCTGACTCTACACCTGAACGGTGAGTCGTAAAGATATAACCATCGAGAGGGTCGTATGACGACTCAAGAACTGTGTTAGTGAGTCCTTCTAGCACGATCTTTTCAGATAGCATTTTACCAACCGTCTTCATTTCGCGGCGCTTCGTTTCTTCATTGATACTTGAGTGAGCAATAATATAGAATATCTGCTCGCCAGGCTTTTTAGAAATAAGGTCGAACAACTCAAAAAAGTGGATCGCCATATCTGTAAACTTGCCATAACCACTCTCCTCTGAACGTTCCATGTTCTCGAACGTCATCAAGTAATTAGCGTCATCAATAATGACAACTGGTTTGTTAATCTTTGGAATATTCTCTTTCAAGAAGGCATAGTCTGCTTTTGCAAGCGGAAGCTTGTTGTCATTGGCGAAACTAAGTTCCTTCCCTGTCGCGGTAAGCACAGCTGTACTGCCTTCGGGGAGAGTTTTAAGACTATATGTCTTGCCACTTCCGCTGTCCCCAATAATCATAATAATCTTTGCCACTAGGTGTTCACTCCTTTTATTTAATTGGTATGTTTTATTGTACTCTGCTTAATGCTAGATGTCAATGCATTTAAAGCATACAATCTAATTCTTTTCTAGTTTCTTCCCAATTCTCGGGGTAGATAGCTTTGGCATATGACCAATTATCCATCTTTTCAAGGAATTCTTTCTGAAGCGGACGGAACGGCGCTTTGGCATTCTTCTTTAATTCAAAGAATCCATAGAAGCCTTCTTTAAAAAACACACGGTCGCTTACACCAACAGGTATTCCAGCCACTCCAGGAGTCAGCTTTAGTACGAGACAACCTTTAGATTTGAGGTATTTTACAACTATTTTGTCGAAATCAGATTCTTTCATCGCTTTCTCTCCATTCGTGGTTGCAATTCATAATATTGTGGCTGCCAGGGTGCGGGAAGTGGCTTTTTCCACGAGTTCTCACTAAATGGTTCTGCCGGTGACTCTAAAAACTCGATACGATCAATCTCCTGTTGAACCTCATTCACCTCGCGCATGAGCTGTCCCTTTACTTTCCTGAGAACACTCAATGTCTGCATTGGCGTCAAGTCAACCAAGAGTTGTTTACCGATCCAGATGTCGTAGTTGTCTGGCGTATCGATTGCGTCCATTACAAACGGCATGACAGCGTGAACGTCATATATATCCATTTCTTGGAGCGGTCGCTTCACAGGTTTCAGTTCAACTGGCTTCTCAAAATCCCGTGTTCTCGCCAAAATCTCCTCAAGTCGAGTACCCATTAGAACGTATACCCTCCACCGCCGCCACGACTGCCAAAGCCGTAAAGCCCTGGCGTCGTTCGGACACGGCCAATCTTGCTCCCGCTATAAGGCTTTTTGTTCGCACCATCGATCTCACGACTTGCTTGCGCCATATAACAAAGTGCGTCCACAACGTCGCTGTATCCGCCCTTGTGAGTTGGTTTGGTTGACCACGTCTGTTTCGCAGCGTTCCACTCGTATTCCATTCCACGAAGACACTCAATAAGGCGATCGAGGTGATTGTCGATATAGAGTCGCTTGAACTCTGTACGGAGGAAGTTCAACTTATCAGCTGTTTCATTAACCCGCTTCAGCACTTTAAAGTTACGAACACCGAGCTTTTTCAACTCACCGACATAGGTTTCGTTGCGCGCGCCTTTGTGGTATTCAGCGTCGAACGGCAAGAAGTGCTGCTGAATGGCGTATTGCTTCTTCGCAATCTCTTGAACGAAGTACTCAACACCTCCATTAACACGACTCGCCTCAATGAAATCAATGACCTTAATGTCTTGGAGTTTATCAATCTGGAAGAAGATAATGACAGTGTGGTCGGCGTTACCAATGTCCCAAGTCGCATATACCGGAAGGTCTTTATCGTATTTAACGGACTTGAAGTGACCTTTATTAATCATTATATTCGTAAGTTCACCGAAGACACTTCCGGAGTTTGGACTAATCCAACTGTTCATATACTCCTGTTGAAAGAATGCTTCATTACCGAAGAAGTCGATACTCTCTTGACGAATCTGAGCTAGCTCCTCTGTAGTAAATAGGCCAGACTGGAGGGCGTTGACGGTGTGAGTGTACCAGCGAGGGTCTTGTTCGGCGCTGTCATACAGCTTCTTAAAGTGGTTGTCGCCTCGAGGCGTACCGGTCACGACCAACCAACCCTTGTTGGCTGAAAGGATAGGTGTCAAGACTTGAATTGTAGTTGGATCGAGAGTACCGTACTCGTCGAGAATGATTCCGTAAGGGTTAGCACCACGAAGGTTGTCCGGCTTTGAACCCAGCATGAGACGAATAGTACTGCCGTTTTTCAGCGTGATACGGAAGTCACCTTGTTCAACGCTTGCCACCAATTCCTTTGGTACGTAATCGATTAGGTTGACCCCGTTATTGTCGATAGCTTCCCAGATCGACTCTTTCAACTGCTTTTCGGAGTTGAAGACATAGAGGTAGTTAGCTTTCTTCTTGATCGCTTCACGGATCATCAGTCGCCAGTGAAGCCATGTTTTACCAGAACGACGTGTCTGAACGATACAAAAACGCTTAATACCATCATCGAATGCTTGAAGCACCGGCACTTGGTAGTCACGAAGTAACATTTCCCCAGCAACCTGAACGACATCGCCATCAGGAAGGTTTTTCGCTTCAGACGCCTTGACTGTACGAACTTCGATAGGCGTTGTCTGCACCTCAATCTCACGCACCTGTTTACCGTCGATGCGATCGAGAATAATGTTGACTGCCTTGAGGTCAGCACGATACATTGCGAGATAAAGTTGTGCGGCAATAGTAGACGCCCATGAAGTGTCGAGGCTGTCAATCACCATCTTTGGAGTTTCAGACGGCGTGTTCGCCATCAGCTTAACTTTATCGATAATCGCTTTTTTAGTGTCCTTATCGTAAAAAGACATCTCGCGAGCTACTTCGCTACTATTTTGTTCCATAATCGATTACCTCCACGATGATAGGTTTCACGGCGACTTTGTCACTTAGGAGGCCATCTAGTCGGTTTACAACAATATCCACCATTTTCATATCACCAGCACCAGCAGACTCCATCACAGAAAGCACTCCCTTGGTAATACAGTTTAATCCACCTTTTTCAAGCATGGCACGAGTGTCACGTTTTGACAGGTTGATGTGATCAATCATGATTCCGGTTGGTGAAATATCGTCCATGCTTTTACTATACCTTAAAACAGATCCATTACGCTTTGCATTTTTTCCTTCGTTTCAACATCAAGTTCAAGTTCTTCTTGATGTACATCACCCTTGTAGTATAGCCCAACCTTATATTGTGCGTCACTTACCGTATAGTCCTCAAGCATATAAATTTTCTCTTTATTATCTGAAGTGTTCTTACGATCGAAGGGGTACTTCATTACAGATGAACGGAACGTTTTAACACCCATTTGTGTGAAGCTATTGTCTTTACACCAGTTCTCGTAGTTCTGCTTCAGAATATTAAAGTTTTTAAATCCAACCATTCCGAGTTCAATATATTCGTCGATAAATGTTTTTGCTGAGTTACGAAGAATATCATATTCTTCAATCTGATCGAGAGTTGATTGACTGAGTGGACTAACCCAACCATCTTCTTTACCTTTTTGTGCGTAGATAAGCATTTCACCTAAGAAATCGCTCAAAAATTGTTCATCATTTAATAGATTATTACGAAAATTTGGATCTTGATCGAACTTGTTTTTAAATGGTACAACCCTTGCACGGCGAATAATAGCTGATGACTTATCTTTAAAGTTAGGCATATTGTTAACACAGAAGATATGAAGCGGGTTGGTGTCGATCTCGATGACGTCGTTGGTGTGCATACGGTGAACAGTCCAGCGTTCATGCGAGCCGATTGATTTGAAGACTTGTGAGTCTTCGATAATGATGTTGTCGGCGTTCTCGCCACAGAGATTTGCAAGTGTACCATTAATGAGCGGCGCGTCGCGCTGATCTGTAAGGCGCTCGAGGTTGATGCTGGCGATGTGGTCACCCACAACCTTGTTCATTACATCGATAAGCACAGACTTACCGTTGCTTCCGTCACCGTAGAAGAATCCAACCATGTCAGGCTTACGTGAGCTAAACATAACAGATAGGGTTGAGAAGATGTCAGCATATACGTCCATATCGCCAACAGCCAACGCTTTGACGAATTCATTCTGTCCAAGCTCGACCTCCATATTTGGCTTGATAGGACTGCGGAAAAAGGTTTTGTCAATTGACTCGAGAACGAAATCACACTTATCCATGTCCCATACCATTCCATCGAAATAGATGAGTTTTGAGGGTGTGGAGAGGATATTATGGCTGCCTAGGAAATAATCAGAGAGATCGCGGATGTGAGCAGCAGGTATTCCAGAACCAAAGACAGCGTAGCAAACGGATTTGAACTCATCCTCACCAAGTCGTTTCCAAAGGTCGTTATGTTCAATATACGATCGGCCGTAGTAGTTGGCGATATTAACCTTATCAAGGACAAAGTTAACGAGATCCGATTTTTTCGGTTTAGCGCCGCTAGCATATAGTTCAACCCCGTTTTCTTTGTCTGCCATTGTTACCCCATCTTATTACAATTTATTGTCTTTTGTGTGTTGTGAAATTTAATTCCGCTTATGTTGCCGCTTCTTTTTCTTTCATTTTCCGGTAATCGGCCTCGGTCATGTTGCCTTTTTCGACATTACAAAGTTCGTGTGTAAGTTTGTAATTAATCATAGCGTCTAAGCCGCCTTTTGACAACGGCACAACGTGATCGATTGTCATGTCTCCATGAGGCATTTTTAGCCCACAGAGGTAGCAAATATCGCCATCACGCTGCAGCAATTGATAAACGATCAGAGACTTTTCATGTTTGTGGAAAAGTATGCGAGCAGCAGGTACATGTTCGTACTTTGCTTTAACGTGTTGCTCGAGGATAGGTATTGCCCATTCAAGTGCGCTGATTTCACCCAGCTGTTTCTGAGAAGGGTACTTCGAGATAGCACGAAGGCGGCGCCGCAATCTCTCGATCCGGTTGACTTCGCGTTGTGGCTGGCTGCCGTGAGGCACTATTTATTCCTCGGAATCAGATTCACATCGCCGAGTGCAGTATCTTGGATATCATCAAAAGCGACAATCTTTTGGTACTTCTCTCTAAGCTCTAAATACTGTAACTTCGAGTAGAAACGAATCTTCTGAGCAAAATCTATACCCAAAGTACGACTAACCATCAATTCTGCGTAAGCTGCTCCACCACCAGACCAGACAATCACGTCAACATTCTTCCATTTCTGGAAGGCAAAAGATACGAGTAGTTGTAGCATATTGCCATACTTCTCAAATTCGCCATTAATGAGTGTACCGTCGACATCAAAAGCGACCAACGTTTTTTCCATTTTGCCGAACGGTAGGCCGAGTGCTTGATTCATACCTGGTGTTGATCCGCCTTTATATTGACTAGCCGCTTGGTCGGCACTGAAACTGTCGAACATATCTGGTTCTAATTCACTCATCAGATAGCTCTCCCTATATATACAGAAGGTTTCGATTGTAATACGAGATTATCGTAGTAGAGGTTACGCATTCTATTCAAGTCATCTTGAATTTCGATTGGTATTAAGCGAGGCGGTTGATTGAAATCAAAAATATTCTTATTTTTATCAATCTGTTTTTTTATCATCGGCCAAGTTTTTGAGTAAAGTCTCATACATTCGTTATACCAAAAAGGTCTATCTAAACACGATTTAATGAATTGAACTTGTTTTTGGTGATATTTACTCATCAAAGTCTCCTCTCATAGTCTGTGGATCTCGATTATTTTTAATACAATTGTCGCTGAACGTGAGCCACTGGATATTATCTACAGTATAACCCTTTTTGCTGTCGATGCGATCAACACTTGGTGCGGACCAAAGGCTGAAGTCATCTTCATACCACTCCTGCCACATCACCAGGAATATGATGAATTGTGGTTTCGACTTACACCAGGCCAAAAACTCGTCTTTAGTCATCATGTCCTTGCCCTGCGCACCGGACTTGTTCGTTGAACGTCCCTGGTTGCGCGAGGTCATGTGATAGTAGCGGCGACTCCATATAGTGATGAAATCGTAGCGACGCTTTGCTCTTAATGTCTCAGGATTGACCACTATTCCCTCTCAAGAAATATTTGATTGTAGTGACCAATATAAGGATAACTGTTAATGTTACCTGTTTGTAAATTTGGTTCTGGAGGGTTATCAAATCGAACGTCTGTTTGAATAAAACCACCCATACCATCTGAATCGATTGATTTGTAGTTCCTCACTACAGTAGCGCCACCCTGAGAAGTTATAACCCTATCGCCAACGTCCCACATATATTTGAGTGTTCGATTTATTTTATTCTTGCGATATTGTCGAAACGAAGGTGTTATTTCAAGTAAAAACCTCTCAAACCATTCACTTAATACCATCGATTTCGTAAGTTTAACACGTCCGAAATACTCTGATCGTTTAGCTTCATGAATTGCTTTTTTAGTATCAATCATTATTTTGTTAACCTATAAGCAATATACGCTTGAATCTTCAATAAACGAGCGCGTCTAATGTCACGCTTGAGCTTTTTAATGTCAGAGTTGATGTTAGCCTTAGCTCGATTATAGTCGAACAGCGGTGTATTACGGTGGTGGACCGGGATCAAGAACCTGAGTTCGTCCGGAAAGCGACGAGCCGGTATCTTCACTTCTTTTACTTCAATGTGATGAGTCTTGACGATCCGGCTGCGTTTGGTGGTTTTGAACTCACCTTTTTCATCAGGAAATACGTTTGATTGTTTTGCAATCTCGACATGTTTTGTAGTTGTTATTTTACTTTTACCCATTACCTATTCTCCTCTTCGCTTAAATCACAGTTTTTTATATCTCGGTGCTGAACTGTACAGATCAAAACACCATCATCATCGAATACCAGATAACAGTATTTTGCCACGTCGTCTATCTCCTTTCAATATCATCTTAACGAACACCCAAAGTGTTATTACTAGCACAACGGTCGTAATACTGTAAGCTATTAACTCCTCATTCATGACATTATAGCCATTTGGAAGTGGTCCAGTCACAACTTGCGCAACGTTGCCAGAAGGCGGGAAAAGTTGAATTGCTTCAATATTCCCCCAATGCATGACGATGTGGAATGATTCGTGCAGCACGACGCTTAGGATGAGTCCGACGAACAATACTATAAATGGCAACATATTTTTCATGATAGTTCTCCCTCTTCGTATAAAGCAATAACCAATTTAAGCAATGCAATTTGTGGTGACTGACCTGCCCCTTCGATAACGAGGTGCTTTAGTACCTGTTGTCTCGGAGTATTGTAGTAACCGGCTCGCCAGTTGCCGTTATTACGGATAGACGCTCGCAATTTAAATGGGAATTTGTTGGGATACTGAGCGCCTTCATGCATCCTATTTAAGAAACGAGGAATTTGAGCTAGCATGTAATCTGTGTCGTAGTTGGGGCAAATACTGATAAACGCTTCGTGCGCCGAACCTTGAAAGGTTTTGTTTTCAATAAGGAATGGCATACCTGCGCTTCGTCCGCTTGATCCTGGTGGATAGCCCCACGCCTGTTTAGTCCGTCCCCACTTGGTTAGTTGAAACACTTTAGCGCAAAGTTCAAATATCTCTAAATCGTTCATGCGAATAGTGCGTCCAGGTCGCCTTCGCCGTCATCGGCATATTTTGCATTCCATAACTTAATGCTGAAATCTTCCTTCTCTTTCAAGCAATCGTAGATATCACGTTCGATTGATTTGTCAGCTTGAAGGTGATAGAACGTACATACCTTCTCTTGACCACGACGTGAAATGCGTCCACGAGCCTGGATGTAGTCGGCATATGAATACGTCGGAGAATAGAATACGGCATGGTTTGCGTACTGCAGGTTGAGTCCTGCGCCACCGGACTGATAGTTGACAGCAATCACGGCGTTTTTCAGCTGTGCGCTCTCTGCGTCGGTCGGAAGCGTCTTCACTTGGCCATCAACTTGATAAACTTTCTTTTTGAGTTTCTTTGCAACTGCGATCACATCCTCCATCGCTCGCTTGTAACCAACGAACACGACAACGTTATCTTCGGTTGAGTCAAGGAACTGTTCGAGCCAATCTTGACGTACTTTCGTGAGACATGCTGCTTGTCGGCAGTAGTGAGTGAGTTGCGATGCATTCTCGAGCATGAATTTCTCACCATCGAGAACACCAACACGAGTCTTTTTCGCCATCACTTCATTCGCAACACTAGGGAAGTCGACAGTGATGTCATGTTCAGAGGTGAAGATTTGTGGCGGTTTGATGTCCGCGAACTGCGCCCACCAGTTGTCAAGCTCCTCGGTGTTAATATAGGTGGCGATCTCTGGAAATCCTCGGTAGTTTGAGGTGATAACGTATCGTTTCCAGAAGTCTGTTTTGTTCTTAACGAATCCATCCATCTTGGCGTAGTTCGTAAAGTCTTGATAGCCATTACTTGCTGGCGTACCAGACAGGAGGTAGATATCAGCCTCTGGGTTATCGCGGACGAGTTTGAATGCACCGAGTCCTTGTTGGCTCTGTGAGTTCTTCACCTTTTGGCATTCGTCAATAATAATTGCGTAGCCTTTGCCCTTGTTTGGTAGTTTGTGGTCGACGTCAGCACGGCCATATTGCTGCAGACGGTAGTAAGTTTCAACTTGGATAGGGATATTATTACCCCATTTTTTAGCCTCACGCTCCCAATGTTTCATGGACTTGAGGACGGTTGGCGCGAAGATTAGCAGTGCTTTAGCACCACCGGCCTGCGCTCGATCAAGCGCCTCCTTCGTCTTACCAGAGCCGACGCCCCATGCTAGAAATGTGAGTGGCATTATAGTTCCTTGTCCATTAGTTTTTTCAATATATCATCTTCGAGTGGTTGGAATTCATCGATAATAAACATCTGAGCGTGCCGACCTCTTAAGTCTTTACGAGTTTTATAGAAGTGGCCTTTGACGAGTCGCATATTCATAGCGAAAGATATCACATCAAACAGCGCATCGGGAACTTCAAGCTCGAAAGTCGTTTCAGGGTGAACCCATACGATTTGCTTCATTATACTTTCTCCAACTCAAGGCTATAATAAGTGCGGTCAATAGTATTGTAGTCTTCGTCACCATGTGAACCATCCTCTGTGTCTATCGTCTTCACGAATCGGCCAAGGTAAGTGGTAGAATCATATGCGACTGGAATGTGGACTGTGCCGACGGCTGAGTGCTGCAGGCGGTGAGCGTCAACGTCTGGCACGCCGAAGGCAGCGAGCGCAATGCGCTGTGTGCCTTTCAGCTGAACCATCACGCCGAACTTGCTATATGCGCGCTGCGCAAGGAAGCCTTCACGGAACTGAGCGAAGTTGACGCCACGAGTCACGTTGCGGTAGGTGCGAGTTTTGACGCTGATGCCGTCGTGTATGCGAGTCTGGATGACCATTATTTAGTCTCCTCTACTACAAAGATTGTCTCAATCTTAGGCCACGATTTACTGAGGTCTGGATAATATTCGCGCTCAGTCTCAAGATCGTCAAGCTGTGAGTCCGTACCGTCGGCGTAGATCATGAATACATCTTGACCATCTTCGGCGTACCTAAACGCTGTGCGTGTGCTGACAGGCTTAAGACAATCGAGCCAGTTCAGGTCAGTTTCAAGTTCGTGAGCTTCTTTGTCTTTTTGCACAAAACGTCGGACAAGCTCGATATTCACAGGCGATAAGACGAATGATATCTGTTTGAATGGTCGGTGGAATGACATTATAGCAGCTCCCCCTTCTCGTTCACGGGCTGACTGGTGATCGCGCTTTTAAAGTTGCTTAACTGCTTCCCCAATTCTGGTTCGGTCGTAACCCAACCAAGTGTTTTGCCGGCACACAATACTTCGCCGTTTGGCATAACCAAGACACTAAGACTTGCAAGCGTCATCTCTTTTGGTGCTTCTTTCATTATAACTGTCCCTTTATAGATTTAATTCTTGGTGATTCTTTGCGAATTTTACGGTGGCGAAGTTGCTTGCGCATCGGCTTGCGAGCGACGCCCTTGAGTGGGTTTGAGGCGGTCACAATTTATCCTCCTCATCTTGAATAATAGTATTCAGCATGTTTCGAGCGTCTTTGATGTCCTCTAAGCATGTAGCCTGTTCTGACACCGTTAGACCCTCTTTAGTCAGCATGTTGCGATTATGAACGTTACCGACTAAGTTAAGTACTGTAACAATGTCGTTTGCGTGGAATGTTGACATTATAGCGCCTCGAGTTCTTGCAAAATTTTTTGAGGTACAGTCTCGAACTTCCAAGCAGTGCCGTATTTATAGCCATCGTGGATGTAAATACCAAGTTCTGCAAGTTTGTCACAAGCATCTTGAAAGTCGTATTTCCAGCCAGTTAGTTTCAAGTTACGAATATAACGCTCCTGTAATTCGTCACCAGCATTTAAGTCATTTAGATGCCAGCGTGTCCAGATCTCGAAAAGTCGTAAGGCTTTAGGATCGTTGCCGAAGAATTGGACGAGATCGTCATAATTCTGACCACCACCAACATCATGCCAACGCTTGTCATATTCTTGAGTCGTGCCAGTGATTGATAGACGACCCTCTTTGTAATTTATCTCAACACTCATCTTAACAGTGTCATTCTTGAAATTTACTTGCTTGATAATTTCAGTAATCATTATCTCTTGCCTTTCAAAGCTAATTTAATTCGATCGTAGCCTTCAGCAACCAGGATGATTGCGACGACTATTATTAGTGTTGTCATGGTGGTGTTCGCTTGTTTATGTTAGTGGTGTCGTAATTCGACCAGTGTCAAGAGCGAGCTAGAGTGTATAGCAACTAATATATTTATTATGTTGTCTCTAGTTCGCTCGTGTGACCAGTCGAATTGTCAATGTACTCTGCTCAACGTCGGACGGTAGGTCACTAGCTCGTTTTATAATGCGGGAGAATGTCCGCCGTGGTTGCCGTCCGAGTTGTTAAGCTTGTATCGTCTTAGGTGTTCATTCCGTGGCGATGTCCTAACAATATATTAAGCTTATTGTAATGTCAATGCGTTATGTGAAATATGAGGAGAAAATAGGCTATTTGTCATAGTGTTGACCCCTGTTATATTGGTGAAAATGTAGTTATTACATCGTTTTTATGACAGATTGGGGCAAAAAATGGGGTTTTGTTGCTGTCCTAAAGGTGTTGTGAGGTGTACAACGGTCTTATGACAGGAAAAAAAACGAGTGTTACTGTCATAAAGATGCTGTTTTGAATACAACGATTTTTTTTGAAAAATGAGGGAATTGAGAAGGGTTGGACGCATGCTCCGTCCAGACCCGAAGGGAAATGGTATATTATGACAGTAATTTCAAATGAATATTAAATATTTTTTTTTATAATAGTGTAAGTGGTTATATATCATTTACTTTTGATGTTTTTTTGTGGTATTTTTAGGGTATGAAAAAAGAGGTCAAAAAGCTAATAAAAATGCCTGTAGAATCTGCGAGTGAATCCCCTCAATCCAAAGAGGAATGGGATAACTACTGGCGTAATGTAAAAAATATACATAAACAAATGTCAAAGGAGGATCGCAGGGCATATAACAAAGCATATTATGCACGTCGTAAGCAGGCTAAAGAAATAGTAAAGATGAAGGAGTTGATGGCCAAATATCCTGATGAGGCTAGATATACCTTACATCCTGAGACTCGCCCGACGCCTACAGCTATCGATATGTATCCACGTCGCCTCGGACGCTAGTCCGCCCAGGCGCTGCCACCTTCCCTATCTGCCCTTATATATACCTATGTTGGTGTGGCTTAACGTCGCACAATATATGTTGTACGACGTATGGATAGGCTGACCCCTGTTAGTGTGTGGTGTGGTGTACGCAAGGTATGTGTACTATATGTGTATGTATATCATGTGTGGTGTATGCATACCCCTACACTATATTATGTATAGTATTTTTTTTATTGCGAAATGTTTTGTGTGGTGACCTCTGGTGGTACAGGGGTGGGGGGAGGGTATATGGTAATTGCGTGCCGACAGACCCTAATGCACCATTTCCCCACCCACCCCATTCTCACCATGTATACAACTGTTGCAATCTGTATACAAATGATATACACTAGATTTATAAACAAAGGAGCAGTAGTATGGACCATCTAAGAAACCTAAACCCGACCGCAGAAGCAATTGTCGCGATGAATATATGGAGCGAGGAATATAGTAAGCAGGGCGGTGGTTCGATGGATTTCTGGGACTCACTCTCACTCGGTCGCAAAAGACAGTGCAAAGAAACCGTCGATAGGATTATTAAAGCTAAGAGAAGTGCGGTATTATAATGCCAGTCATCCATAACTCAGAGATAATGTACAAAAAGCCCAACGCGAAGTCGTATTTTATCCGCGTTCCTGAGGAGATATACCTCGCTGTCCAAAAAGTTGCCGACGAGCAGCGCCGCTCGATCACGCTGCAAGCGCAGATCTTGCTCGGCGCTAGCCTCAACCGCGACCTCGTCTCACCAAATGACGTTGAGGAGAAGAGATGAGATGAGATGAGCAAATATTACGACGGAATAAAAGTCCACCCCCGACCATACAAAGGCGGCGAGATATATGCTGAGATTGTCCCTGCCGGACAGCCCTGGTATCGACGGCTATTGCCACA
>Ga0247808_10000172_pt1 | contig 40105 bp, 35 predicted proteins | sample UWRJL089202R1_FD_179914 | JGI IMG/M metagenome (GOLD analysis project Ga0247808, IMG submission 179914) | Plant litter microbial communities from Arlington Agricultural Research Station in Wisconsin, United States - UWRJ-L089-202R-1 | ecosystem: Environmental > Terrestrial > Plant litter >...
GACGGAACGCGTGGTGATGCCCGCGGCGTTGAGCTTCTCCTGCGCCTGGGTGAAGTGCAGAACGTCCCCGGCGTAGTTGCCGTAGGAGAGCAGGACACCACCACCGCGGTTCGCGGCGGTCGCCACGGACTCGACCTGCTGGGCCGACGGGGAGGCAAAGAGGTTACCCATGGCCGCGCCGTGTGCGAGTCCCGACCCGACGATGCCGCCGAAGGCGGGGTAGTGGCCGGAGCCACCGCCCACAACAAGGGCGACCGTTCCTTCGGGGGTGCGGGTGCTGCGCACCACTCCCCCGGAAACCCGGCGGACGTGGTTTTTGTTGGCGGCAACAAAGCCGTCGATCATCTCGTCGGCGAATTCGACCGGATCGTTGAAAAGGCGAGTCATAGTGATCTCCAGAAAAGTTGCGAGGGGCAGCCGTGTGTCACGGCTGCCCCAGGGAATTAGTGCGCGACGGTGACGAGAGGCTCGCCGTCGATTGGGACGTTCTTTTTGCCAGAGCGGGCGAGGAGCACCATCAGCACGGCGGACGTCAGCATAAAGAAGCCGACGATGGCCATGGGCAGGAAGTACTGCGGGTTGCCGTCGGCGTCTGCGGTTGCGTCAGCGACAGCTCCCGTGATGTACGGGGCTCCGAATCCGGCGAGGTTTCCCACGGTGTTGATAAGTGCAACTCCCGCTGCGGCGGCGGCTCCGGTGAGGAACTGCGTGGGCAGGGTCCAGAAGTTCGGAAGCACCGCGAAGATCGCCATGGCCGTGATCGCGATAACCGCAATGGTGAGCGCGGGCGAGCCGGCGAAAAGCGCGAGCGGGATGGTGAGTGCGGCGACGATCGCGGGACCGGCAATGTGCCAGGTCTTCAGACCGCGCTTAGACACATCCTTCGTCCAGAACCAGAGTGCAAAGGCCGCGGGGATGTAGGGGATGGCCGTGATGAGTCCACGCTGGAACACGTTGTACTCCACGTTGTAGATCTCCTGGAATCCGGCGATGATCGTCGGGAGGAAGAACGCGAGCATGTACAGGCCGTAGATGAAGCCGAAGTAGATAAACGCCAGGGTCCACACACGACCGCTGGTGAATGCCTGCTTAAATCCACCCTTCTTTTTGCCACTGACGACATGGAGTGCTTCGGTCTTGGCCTTCTCCGACGCGAGCTCGGCGGTCAGCCACTTCTGCTCGTCAAGGGTGAGCCACTTTGCATCGGACGGCTTGTCCTTGAGGTAGAACCACGCGATCAAACCAACGATGATTGCGGGCAGTCCGACGCCGAGGAACATCACACGCCATCCCTCGAGGCCGAGGAATCCGTCGGCGCCAATGAGCAGAGCGGCGAGCGGTGCGCCGATTACGGTGCTCAGCGGCTGTGCCAGGTAGAAGAGGGCGAGGATCTTGCCGCGGTGACGGGCAGGAACCCAGAGGCTGAGGAAGAGGATGGCGCCGGGGAAGAATCCGGCCTCGGCGACACCGAGCGCGAATCGGAGGATCGCGAGGTGCTCGAAGCTGCCGACCCAGGTGAACAGCACGGCAACAATGCCCCAGGTGACCATGATGCGGGCAAGCCAGCGTCGGGCGCCGAAGCGCGCGAGTGCGAGGTTGGACGGCACCTCGAGGAGGATGTAGCCGATAAAGAACACACCAGAGGCGAAGCCGACCTGGGTGACGGTCAGTGCGAGGTCGTCATTCATGCCGTTCGGGCCGGCGAAGCCAATGGCCGAGCGGTCGAGGTAGTTGATGAAGAACATCAACGCGACGAATGGGACCAGTCGGATGGAAATTTTCCGAATGGTTGATTTCTCGATGCTGGAGACGGGTGTCTCCACACGCGTGTTTGCCACGGTAACCCCTTTGTTAGATCAGGCGACGAAAGCCACCTGTCGAAGGGGCCCCGCGTACAACCTAACAACCGGTTGACCAATTATGCAAAGTATTAGCGGACCAAAATATCTATCATTTATTCCAGCCACCGGCTATGGGCCGCCTCGTCGGCATTTCTGTTGGTAGCGTGACGTTCGTGCCCGCATATCCCGCCAGTCCATCCGACGCGATGTCGGCCGCCATTGGACGGGTAGAAACGGGCTCCGCAGTGAGCGCGGTCGCGAAGCGTTTGCTCGACTACTTCACGAGTGGGGACATCGAGCCCGGAACCCGCCTGCCTGCCGAGCGACAGCTCGCCACCTCTCTCGGAATCGGCCGCTCGGCCGTTCGGGAGGCCTTGGCCGCACTGGAAATTCTGGGAGTTGTCGACGTTCGCCCGGGGTCCGGAACCTACCTCCGCGGGTCTGCCTCCGAGTTGCTGCCCGAGACCCTCAACTGGGGTCTGATGCTGGCGGCACCGCGCACAAAAGAACTCATTGCCGTCCGGAGCCAGCTGGAGATCTTCGCCGCGCGCCTCGCCGCAACAACGATCTCCGACGCCCAATTGCGACAGCTCGGAAACCACATCGAGGCCATGCGGTCGAACATCGGCGATCGCACACGATTCATCGAAGCCGACCTGAAGTTCCACTTGCAGATCGCCCAGGCGGCGGAGAATCAGGTGCTGCTCGACCTGCTGCAGAGCATCCGCTCTCTCCTGCGTGTGTGGGTTGAACGTGGCCTCGCCAAGGAAGAGGAAGCGCAGCTTGCGCTCGACGAGCACAGCCTCGTTTACGAGGCACTGCTGACACGTGATCCCGATGCCGTTGAGGCTGCGATGCGTGCGCATATGATGACGGCAGGACACCGTTTGGAGCTCACGCTCTCAGCGGCCGCCGCGAACCAGGAAATACTCTAAATACTCGCGCAACCACATTCGGTGCGCGCGATCAGAGGAGAAGTCGGGATGTTCGGCAAGAAAAAACGGGCCGATGTCGGCACGTATGTCGATCCCCCCATCACACCTCTCGCTCCCATCGAACGTGTTGTTGATGAAGGTGCGCTCATCTATGTCGCATCCGCGCGGATGGCGCTGATGAACTACATCATCGTTGGAGCGCTCGGCGAGCACATCGACTACGAGCCTGACGTCCTTCGTGATGTTGTGCGCGGTGAGTTGGAGCGCCTTGCCATCGACAACGAGGACACTGCGGCACGACTCGAAGACACCGACACGGTCGAATACGACTCAGACATGCCCAAGGACCTCACGCAGCAAAAACGGAACGACCAGCGTCGTCGTCCCGAGGTACACCGGCTTATCGCCGAGAACCTGCGCACGTGCGCGGATTCGGACGAGCAGGTCGAGAAAATTCTGACCCAGGCCCGCGCCGATGCGGTCGACGCAATGTTCCGGGCAATTCAGTCGCGCCTGACGACTACCTCCGTCGAACCGGAGGAGGACTACGAGAGCCTGCGCGCTCAACGCATCAGCGACTTTGTGCAGTTCGACCTGCTCGGCGCCCAAACGCCGAAGCCCACCGATGCGGAGGCAGCGGTAGACGGCAAGAGCGCCCGCAAAGCCGCCCGGAAGTCCCGCCGCAAGTAGTCGCCGCGGTTACGGAACCCGGTGCAACCATTCTTCGGTGCCGAACTTTTCGGTAACGAGCTGGTGGGCCTTGGCGGTCTCTTCTGCGGTGACCTCGCCAGGGGTCGAACCGTAGAGTCCGGTGAACGTGGCCTTCATCTGGTCGATGATCTCGGCGCGGGACAACCCGGTCTGGCTGCGCAGCGGGTCGACCCGCTTCGCGGCGCTTTTTGTTCCCTTGTCGCTCATTTTTTCGCGGCCGATGCGCAGCACCTCAACCATCCGCTCGCCGTCCATGTCGTAACTCATGGTCGCGTGGTGCAGAACTGCACCGGCACCGAGACGCTTCTGGGCGGCGCCACCAATTTTGCCGGTGGGGCTCGTGATGTCGTTGAGCGGCTGGTAGCTCGCGTCGATGCCCAGCGCCTTCAGCGCAACGATGACCCATTCGTCGAGGAACGCGTACGAGTCGGCAAAGCTCATCCCCTGCACGAGATCGCTCGGCGCGTAGATCGAGTACGTGATGACGGCGCCGGCGTCCATAAACATGGCACCACCCCCGCTGATGCGGCGCACCACATCGAAGCCATATTTGGCAGCGTTGTCGAGGTCGACCTCGTTACGCACCGACTGGAAACTGCCGATCACTACCGCCGGAGAGTTCCACTCCCAAATACGCAGGGTCGGCTTGCGACGCCCCGCACCGACCTCTTCGGTGAGTACCTGGTCGAGCGCAAGCTGCATCTGCGGCGACTCAGCCTGCCCGTGGATGATGTCCCACTCGTAGTCGCGAAAACTTGTGGCCTGCTTCAGCGCTCGACGGATCGTTGTGGACACCGCTTCGGCGCTAAAGCCGAGGAGCACGGCATCCCGGGGCAACGCCTGCTGGATCGCCGCGGTGAACCGAAGCGCCTCCGCATCGGCGGGCAAACCGTTGATGGCCGAGTTGATCGACTCGAGTGCGCTGTCGGGTTCGAGGAAGAAGTCGCCCGCGAGCTGGAAGTTCGTAATGACCCCGTCGACCACGTCGAGGTCAACTACAACGAGTTTTCCGCCGGGAACTTTGAACTCACCATGCATCGGGATAGCTCTCTTCTCGAATCGCCGGGAAATCCCGGCACGCGCTTCCACCACTGCGGCAGAGCACGCACTGCAGAACCTTTAGCGTAATCCGCCGAGGTGGCCATCGAGCCAGGCGATCAGGTCCGTGAGGACCTCCTCGCGGTTGGTCTCGTTGAAGATCTCGTGCCGGGCCTCGGCGTAGATGGCGACCTCGACGTCACTGAGCCGCGAGCGGCTCAGGTAGTCCTTCGCGAGCTCACGCACACTCGCTTCGCCGCCGAGCGGGTCTTCGCTGCCGATCATAATAAGCAGCGGGATGTCGCGGCCCATCTTGCGGGACGGCAGACCAAAAAGACGCAGGCCGTCGACAACACCGAAGAGTTTGACGGCGTCGGCGTAGAAGGTCAGCGGATCTTCGAGAAAGGTCTGGGCAACAAGCGGGTCGCGGCTCAGCCACTCGTACCCGGTTGTGCCGAGGTGCTGGTGGGCGGCGTTGAGGTTGCCGCTGTTCATCCGGCCCGGAACGCGGTGGGCGGTGCCGGTGAGCACGGCCGCGTCGTAGTCGGCGGCATGTTTGTTGAGCAGCGACTGCACCATCAGCGAACCCCAGCTGTGGCCGAGGATCGCCAGCGGGATGTCGGGGTTTTCTTCGCGGATGATGCTGGTGAGCTGATGGATAGCTTCGGCGGTGGCCCGTAGGCCGCCCGGACCGAGTTTTCCGAGCTGCGTGTGGTCGCCGCCGTGCTGCTCGAGACCGGTGAGGCCGTGGCCGCGGTGGTCGTCGGCGTACACCGAGTAGCCCGCGTTGACGAGCTCCTGGGCAACTTCTTCGTAGCGTCCTGCGTACTCGCCGAGCCCGTGGGCGATCTGCACAACCCCCACCGGCTTGGCCGATCGCCAGATGTAGTAGTGGATCGTGACGCCGTGGGCGTCGACGAACGTTTGGTCATCGCGGATAGCGGTGAATTTTGGCACGTGAGCCTCCCTCCCTAATTGTACGGCGGTGGATGGATGATGCTCTGCCGCGCCTCTTTTCTGTGCACCGCGTCATCCACCGCGTCATCCAACGACCCCCGGCCATTTAGTTAGCAGAGCTAATTTGCTATGCTAACTAAATAGCAAGGAAGTGGTTATGAACGACGAAAACTTTGACAGCGAGCTGCGCGTCACGATCCAGCGACTGGCCCGACGGCTGCGCTCCGAGCGCGCCGGCAGCGACATCACCGATGGGCAGTTCTCGGTGCTCTGTGTTCTCGCGAAGGACGGCCCACTCGGCCTCGGTGATCTCAGCGATTCCGAACGGGTCACACCCCCGTCGATGAACCGCACCGTGAACGCCCTCGTCGAATCGGGCTACGCCACCCGAAGCGGCTCCCCGGACGATGGCCGCAAGGTGCTCATCGACGTGACGGAGACCGGTCACACCGTGATCAAAGAGACCCGCCGACGCCGCGATGCCTGGTTCTCCCGCCGGCTGGCCGACCTGACCCCCGAGCAGCGGCACACCCTCGAGCTGTGCGCTCCCGTTCTGAGGGAGCTCGCCGACCAGTGAGTTCAATGTTCCGATCGCTTAGCCTTTTCAACTACCGCCTCTGGTTCATCGGCGCACTCGTCTCCAACGTCGGCACGTGGATGCAGCGCACTGCACAAGACTGGATTGTGCTCACCGAGCTCACCGATCACGATGCCGTCGCGGTGGGCATCACCATGGCACTGCAATTCGGCCCCCAGCTTCTGCTTCTCCCCGTCTCTGGTCTCATCGCCGACCGCGTCGACCGCCGCAAACTCCTGATGCTTACGCAGAGCCTGATGGCGCTGCTCGGACTCGGGCTCGGCCTCATCATGCTGCTCGGTGTCGCCGAACTGTGGCAGGTCTACGGGTTCGCCCTCGGGCTCGGAATTGTGTCCGCCATTGATGCGCCGGCCCGACAGGCGTTTGTCTCGGAGTTGGTGTCCGACCGCAGCATCCCGAACGCGGTCGCCCTCAACTCCGCCTCCTTCAACGGTGCCCGTCTCATCGGACCCGCCCTGGCCGGAATCCTCATCGCCGTTGTTGGTGCGGGCTGGGTATTTATGATCAACGTCGCCACCTTTGTGGTGATGCTGGCGGCGCTGAAGATGATTCGAACCTCGGAGCTGCAACCGTCACCACGAGCGGCGCGCGAGCGCGGTCAGATCCGCGCCGGTTTCCGTTACGTGGCGTCCCGGCCCGACATTGTGGTGATCCTCGTCATTGTGTTCCTTGTGGGAACTTTTGGCCTCAACTTCGCCATCTTCACCGCAACCATGGCGACCGTCGAGTTCGGTCGGGGGGCCAGTGAGTACGGCGCGTTGTCGTCCATCCTCGCCATCGGCTCTGTCGCCGGTGCCTTGATGGCCGCGCGCCGGGACCGCCCGCGCATGGGCGTCGCCATTCTTGCGGCGATCGCGTTCGGCTTCGCCTGCCTGGTCGCGGGACTGATGCCGGGCTATTGGTCGTTCGCTGTCTCGCTCATCGCCGTGGGTTTCTGCTCGATGACCCTGCTGACGAGTGCCAACGCGTACGTGCAGACCACCACCGTGCCCGTGCTGCGCGGACGGGTGATGGCCGTGTATATGGCTATTCTCGCCGGGGGAACACCGGTCGGCGCCCCGCTCGTCGGCTGGGTGTCGAACCAGTACGGGCCCCGCTGGGCATTGGGTGTTGCGGCGGTCTCCGGGATTCTCGCCGGGCTTATCGCCCTGGCCTGGATGGTGGTGTCTCGCCACCTGCGGCTGCGCTTCGACCGTACCGCGCGCCCCCTCTTCAGGCTGCAGCACGATGGTGACCGTCGGGACGAGATCGCCACGGCCCTCGCCGCAGATGAGGCGGTGCAGACGAGGGTCTGATCGGATCCGGATGACGATGCCTCTGGCGCCACCCCTCGTGTGTCGGGCACAATCACGGTGGAATGGGAGTCATCCCACGACTATCAAAGGAGATAGCCATGATCCGCAGCAACTACCGTGATGTCACGATCCCGCGGTTGTCCGTGTTCGACTTCCTTTTTGGATCGCTCAGCGCGGACGACCTCGACCGGGTGGCACTCGTCGACGGGGTCACCGGCCAGGACACGAGCTACCGCAGCCTGATCCGCAGCATCACCGGGTTCGCGGGGGCACTGGCGGCACGGGGCGTAGCACCGGGAACGGTGGTGGGATTGCTGTGCCCGAACTCCCCCGCGTACGCCATCGCGTTCCACGGTGCGCTGCGCGCGGGCGCCACCGTTACCCCCATCAACTCGTTGTATACGGCCGACGAAGTGGCGGGCCAGCTGGAGGACTCGGGCGCGAGTTGGATAGTCACAGTGTCGGCGCTGTTCGATTCCGCGTCCGCGGCGGCCCTCCGGATAGGCCTCGATCCTCGCCACATCATTGTGCTCGATGGGGCACCGGGATCACCCACCCTCGCCGATCTTCTGGAGGAGAACCTAGCGCCGCCGCCCATTGTTATTGATCCCGCCACCGCCATCGCGGTGCTCCCCTATTCGTCGGGAACCACCGGTCGCCCCAAAGGGGTGATGCTGAGCCACCGCAACCTCGTCGCCAATGTGGTCCAGTCGGGTGCCCTCATCGGGGTTGCCCGATCTGACCGGGTGCTCGCCGTTCTTCCATTTTTCCATATCTACGGGCTCACCGTTCTGCTCAACTACGCGCTTCGCGAGCGCGCCACCCTCGTGACAATGCCCCGGTTCGACCTGCCCGAATTTCTTCGAATCCTCAGCGAGGAACGCTGCACCTGGGTGTTTATCGCGCCACCGATCGCAGTCGCCCTCGCCAAACATCCCCTTGTGGACGAGTTTGACCTCAGCGGGCTCGACGTGGTCTTCTCCGGAGCCGCTCCACTCGACGGCGACCTGGCTGCCGCCGTCGCGCGGCGGCTCGACTGCCGGGTGCGGCAGGGCTACGGGATGACCGAGCTGAGCCCGGTGTCCCACGCCGTACCTCTGAACCGCAATGACCTGCCGCTGCGGTCGGTGGGGCTCGCGCTGCCGGGAGTGGAGTGCCGTCTCGTGAATATTGACGACGGTAGCGACATCCCAATCCCCCACCACGGAGAAAGCGCACCTGGCGAACTGCTCTGCCGGGGGCCGAATGTCATGCTCGGGTACCTCGGCAATCCGGAGGCGACGGCCGCGGTGCTGGACCCGGACGGCTGGCTACGCACCGGCGACATCGCGACGGTGTCGGCGGAGGGCGCCTACACAATCGTCGATCGACTGAAAGAGCTCATCAAGTACAAGGGTTATCAGGTGGCGCCGGCCGTGCTCGAGGCGGTTTTGCTCGCACATCCGCTCATCGCCGACGCGGCGGTGATCGGGGTCGCTGATGACGACGCGCAAGAAATCCCCAAAGCGTTTGTGGTGGTGCAACCGAGCGCACTTCTCACCGAGGACGAGGTCATCAACTACGTCGAGTCGCGGGTCGCCCGCCACGAGAAGGTGCGCCGGGTCGAGTTCATCGACACCATTCCCAAGACGACGTCGGGCAAAATCCTGCGCAAGGAACTGCGGGCGCGCGAGGGGGCGCTTAAGACGTAGCCGGCGTCTGTTCGAGTGACAGCACCCGGGATTCGAACACCAACTCGGCCGCACCCACCAGCATCAGGCGGGAACGGAGCCGGGCGCGTTCCAACCGGACGCTGCGCGCGTTTCCCCCGAGCGGGCGCACGCGCACGGCTTCGGTAAGACGCTCCCGGCTCACCGACAACACCGATCCGAGGTACCCGGCGAGCACCACCATGTCCGGGCTGAACAGGTTCACAAAGTTGGTCAGTCCCTCGGAGAGGAACTCGGCCTGCCGGGCGACTTCCCGGAGCAATGCCGGGTCGCGGCCCACCCCGAGGGCAATGTCGAGGTCGTCTTCATCGATCTGGGTTCGCCCCAAAAACGGGAGCAGTCGCTCGAGGTTCACCTCGGTTTCGAGGCAGCCAATACGTCCGCAGTAGCAACGCATTCCCTGGCTGTTCACCAGGGTGTGGCCGAGTTCGCCGGCATACCCCTCGGTTCCGCTGAGCAGGGTGCCGCCGAGAATGATCCCGCCGCCAATACCGCGGGCGGTTCCGTTGACGTAGACGAGGTTGGTGACATCCTTCGCCGCGCCGAAAACAAACTCGCCCATCGCCCCCACACTGGAGTCATTGCCGGCGATCACCTGAACCCCGAGGGCCCGGGTGAGAGCGGCCGCGATGGGCTCGTTTTTCCACCCGAGGTGAGGGGCAAGCAACACCCGTCCGTCGTCGGCGCGGACAAGACCGGGGACGGCGACACCCGCTCCCACCACCGTGTAACTTTCGGCCGCAACATCCGCCCGCATCCCGTCAACAATCGACGACACAATACGCACGGTCTCTCTCGCGGATGCGGGGCTTGCCGTGGTGTACCGAACCCGGCGGATCACCTCACCGCCGAGGCCAACGAGTCCCACCGTGATCGCGTCGGTCTCCGGATGGATGGCGAACGCGGCAATGTGCGGGTCCGCCTCAACAAGTGCACTGGGGCGTCCGACCCGGCCCGGGATTGGCGGGGCGACGCGCTCGCGCGCAAGACCAAGGTCGGCCAGCTCGGACGCGAGCACCGCAATCGTGGACCGGGTGAGCCCGGTTCGCCGACCGAGTTCGGCCCGCGAATGAGGACCGTCGTGATGCAGCATCCGCAACATCACCGACAGATTGCGTTGCCGCATAAAGTCGTTGCTCGAGTGAGCTCCGGCAACACGTGCGCCTGGCATTTCCTCTGCTGTCACTGAACCGCCGCGGCGTCACCCTTCTCGAATCACGCTGCATACCGCATTCGGCATATTCAGCTACCCGTATCGTACGGGTGCCCGCTACCGGCCCCCACCGCGACGCTTGTTGAAGACATCGAATGCGACAGCCAGTAGAAGCACAAGACCCTTGATGGTCTGTTGCCACGCGGCATCCACCGACAAAATCGACAGTCCCATGTTCAGGACGCCCATCACGAGACCACCGATTACGGCGCCCACCACCGTGCCGATACCACCCTGTACCGCGGCACCGCCGATAAACACTGCGGCGATGGCGTCAAGTTCGTAGTTCTGGCCGGCCCCCGCGACCGCACCGCCCGCACGAGCGGTGCTCACAACCCCGGCGAGGCCCGCGAGGATGCCCATGTTCACAAAAATGAAGAAGTTCACCCACCGCGTTTTGACGCCACTCATCATCGCGGCGAACAGGTTTCCACCCATGGCGTACACGTGACGGCCGAAGACTGTCTGGTCGAGAACGAACGTGTAGAGCAGGATCAGGACGGCGAGGATGATGAGGATGATCGGGGTTCCGCTGTATCCGGCGAGCGCCCACGACAGCGCCATAATCGCGATAACCGCGATGACCGCCTTGAGCCAGAACGAGCCCGCGACTTCCCGCGGCAGTTCGAGGCGACGCAGGGTGGCACGCTTGCGCAGCTGCTGGGCGATAAATCCCACCGAGGCGAGGGCGCCGAGCACGATCGTGAGTACGTCACGGTCACCGAACTCACCCAGCACCGGCGGCAGCCAGCCGGCCCCGATGGCAGTGAACTGCTCGGGAAGGCCCGCAATGGTGCCGCCGGTGAGGAGCACCAGGGTGAGCCCGCGAAAAATGAGCATGCCCGCGAGCGTCACAATAAACGCCGGTATTCCGACAAAGGCGACCCAGAACCCCTGCCAGGCGCCGACGACCGCACCCACAACAAGGGCGAGAATAACGGCGGCCCACCACGGAAAGCCCCAGTTATTCATCGAGATCGCGGACACCGCACCCACCATTGCGACAACAGAGCCAACGGAGAGGTCAATGTGCCCAGCGATGATCACAATGACCATGCCGATGGCGAGGATGATGACGTAGGCGTTCTGCTGAATGAGGTTGTTGACGTTTCCGGGCATCAGCAGGCGGCCGCGGGTGAGGATCTCGAAGAGAACCACAATCACCACGAGGGCGGCGAGGATGCCGTACTGGCGCAGGTTGATCGAGAGGCGCGGAAGTTTGCGCCGAACCGGCGTGGGTGTCGAGGTGGTCATTATCAGTTCCTTCCGGCGGTCATAAGGTGCATAAGGGACTCTTGGGTGGCCTGTTCCCGCGCCACTTCGCCCGTGATGCGGCCCTCAGAGATGGTGTAAATACGGTCGGACAGCCCAATAACTTCGGGAAGTTCCGAGGAGATGACGATGACGGCTTTGCCCTGCGCGGCGAGTTCGTTGATGATTCCGTAGATCTCGTACTTCGCACCGACGTCGATGCCGCGGGTGGGCTCGTCGAGGATCAGCACGTCGGGTCCGGCGAAGATCCACTTGCTCAGCACCACCTTCTGCTGGTTGCCGCCGGACAGTTTGCCGGTGACGGCCGAGACGGACGACGCCTTGATGTTCATTTTGTGGAGGTAGGAATCGGCGACCTTGTATTCGCGGTGCCGGTCAATCACCCCAAACCGGGCGAGACGGGCGAGCGCTGCGGCGGAGACATTCACCGCGATGTTGCCGATGAGGTTGAGCCCGTACCGTTTGCGGTCTTCGGTGGCATACGCGAGCCCGTTGCGGATGGCCTGGTCCACTGAATTGAGGTGCACAACCTGGCCGTTTTTATAGGCGGTACCGGAGATGTTGGTTCCGTAGCTGCGCCCAAAGATGCTCATGGCGAGTTCGGTGCGCCCGGCTCCCATCAGGCCCGCGAAACCGACGATCTCTCCCGCGCGCACCGAGAACGAGACGTCGTCGACGACCACCCGGGCGGTGTCGACGGGGTGGTGCACACTCCAGTTCTCCACCCGAAAGATTTCGTCTCCGATGTTGGGTTCGCGGGGCGGGAACAGGTTGTTGAGGTCGCGGCCGACCATCGCCCGGATGATGCGGGCTTCCGTTGCATCTCCGCTGTGCGCGTTCAGCGTCTCGATTGTTTTGCCGTCACGAATGACCGTCACGGTATCGGCGATGCGGCGGATCTCCTTGAGCTTGTGGGAAATGATGATGCAGGTGATCCCCTGCCCCCGGAGGTGGTCGATGAGGTCGAGCAGGTGCGCGGAGTCTTCGTCGTTAAGGGCCGCGGTCGGTTCGTCGAGAATCAACAGCTTCACCCGCTTGGAGAGCGCTTTGGCGATCTCCACCAGTTGCTGCTTGCCGACGCCCAGCTCAAAGACCTTCGTCGCGGGGTTCTCGTCGAGGCCAACCCGAGCGAGCAAAAGCTGGGCTTCGCGGTTGGTTTTGTTCCAGTCGATTCGCCCCCGCGTCGCCAGCTCATTGCCGAGGAAAATGTTCTCCGCGACAGAAAGGTAGGGGCTGAGGGCGAGTTCCTGGTGGATGATGACGATGCCAAGCGCCTCGCTGTCGTTGATCGACCGGAACTCGACCGCGTCTCCCTCAAATTCGATGGTCCCGTCGAAACTGCCGTGCGGGTACACACCGCTGAGCACCTTCATCAGGGTGGACTTGCCCGCACCATTTTCGCCGCAGACGGCGTGGACCTCCCCGCGTTTGACGTCGATCGAGACTCCGTCGAGCGCCTTGACTCCACTGAAGTGTTTGGAAATGTTGTCCATGCGCAGAATGAGGTCGCTCACTCGTGTCTCCTCGTTGATGTATCGCTCACGGTCCGCTGACGCGGCCGGGCACACAGCCGATGGCGGTGCCGGCACCCCGGGTGGGATGCCGGCACCGCGGGGTGGGACCTACAGTCCGACGTCCGACGCTTTGAGGAAGCCGGAGTCGATGAGCTTGGTCTGCACGTCATCCTTGACGACGACCTCGGGGGTGAGGAGGAACGACGGCACAACCTTCTCGCCGTTGTCGTAGGTCTCGGTGTCGTTGACCTCGACCTCCGTTCCTGCCGTGATGGACTCGATCATCGCGAAGACCTGGTCACCGAGGGTGCGGGTGTCCTTCCACACGGTCATCGCCTGCTCGCCGTCGAGAATTGCCTTGACGTTGGCCTTGTCGGCGTCCTGTCCGGTGATGACCGGGTAGTCCTCGCCGGGCGCGTAGCCCGCCGACTTCAGCGACGCTTCGATTCCAATCGCGAGGCTGTCGTTGGGCGACAACACCACGTCGACCTTTTCGTCTCCGCTGTAGAACGACGAGAGACGGTTGTCCATCTCGGACTGGGCCTTGTCGGACGCCCATCCCTGGATTCCGATGCTCGCCCAGTCGTCGGCGCTGGCCGGGGACTTGCCGCTCGGGACAACAAGCTGCCCGCCCTCAACGTACGGAAGAAGGACATCCCACGCGCCTCCGAAGAAGAACTTCGCGTTGTTGTCGTCAGGGCTGCCGGCGAAGGGCTCGAGGTTGAAGGGGCCTGCGCCGTCGGCGAGGCCGAGGGTCGTTTCGATGAACTGGCCCTGGAGCTGGCCCACCTGGTAGTTGTCGAAGGTGGCGTAGTAGTCGACGTTTTCGGTGCCGTTGATCAGGCGGTCGTACGCAATGATCGTGGCGTCCTGCTTTTTAGCCTCGTCGAGTACGGGACCGAGGGCCTCACCGTCGATAGCGGCAATAACGAGGATGGTGGAGCCACCGGCGATCTGGTTCTGGATCTGGCTGATCTGCTGGTCGGTTTTGTTGTCGGCGTACTGGAGGTCGACGGTGCAGCCCGCACCTTCGAGCTTCTCCTGCAGCTGCTCGCCGTCGTTGATCCACCGTTCAAGGCTTCGGGTGGGCATGGAGATTCCGACATTGCAGTCGGCGATGGCGTCTTCGCCATCGGCCGACGGGGAGCCGGACGAACAGGCCGCGAGTGACACCGCGACCGCTCCGGTCGCCACAAGGGCGAAGACTTTCCTCAACTTCATGATTGCTTTTCCTCTCTGAAATGCTGCGGATTGAGCGGACACGCGACGTCTCGCGGTCTTTCAGGAGAAACGATTTAGCCCGGAACCGGCGGCTCTCAGGCGCGCCGGAACGACCGGGTTGCCTCGGTTACCCCTTCGTAACGATGCACCGTTCGCATTACTTATGCTGACTCCGCGAACATATACCCGGCGCGTTTTTGTTGTCTAGGGATACGAATGTTATGTCGCAAACGGCGAGGAAGGAGTATGCTCCCGCGGGCACCGCGTGGAAGGGTTCGGACGCACAAACGCACCCGGGCGGAAAGCTTTCCGCGACCGGGTGCGCCGTTGTCAGACTGATTTCAGCCTCGTTGAACCGTTCAGGCTTCGCGGGTGATCTCGACCTTCACAAACAGCTGTGACCCGTACGGGCCGGCGTAGACACCGCGGAGCGGGGCAACGTCGTTGTAGTCACGACCGTGTCCGACGGCCACGTGGCGGTCGCCGATGTTGATGAGGTTGGTGGGGTCGAATCCGCGCCAGGTTGTTCCGCAGTACCACTCGACCCAGGCGTGCGATTCGCCGGCAACGGTCTGCCCGATCGCGGCATTCGGAAGGGGATGCAGGTACCCCGAGATGTAGCGCGCCGGGATACCCACCGAACGCAACGCGCCCAGAGCGAGGTGGGCGATGTCCTGGCAGACTCCGCGGCGGCCAGCCCACGCCTCGGCGGCGGTAGTGTGCACACCGGTGACACCCTGCATGTACTCCACGGCATTACCGATGGCGTTACAGATTTCGAGGGCGGCGTCACACGGGTTCGAGGTGGTGGCGAGAATGCGCTTCGCAAGCTCGGCCACCTCAACGGGAGGTTCGGTGCGGCGGGTCTGCTTGAGCTGCTCGACCGTCTCCGTCGCGTTGCCCACGGTGTCGGCAAGCTCGTCCCAGGTAATCCCGTGGCCAGCGTGCTCGCGCGGGTGCACCTCGATGAGGCTCGTTGCGGTGAGCGACAGCTCGCGGTGTGGTGTCAGCAGTTCAAACGACGCCACCCGGGTGCCCCAGTAGTCGACATAGGAGTGCTGGCTGGAGATGGGCAGGATGTCGAGGTTCGAGAACAGCACAAGCTGGCCGTCGGACGACGCCGGCAGCATTCGCGCCTCGTTGTAGGACGCGGTGACTTCACCCTCGTAGCGGAAACCGGTCGAGTGCTTAATGCGTAGTCGGTTCACGTGTTCTCTCGTACCCAGCTCGGCGCAGCGTTCGTGGGGAAGTAGCGCTGCCTGATCGCCTCAGAGGCAGCGCTGGTCGCCAGTTGGACGTTGTCCATATGGCGGGGAAGGTCATCGAGGATCTCCGCGATCGGGCGGAACTCGAGTTCACTGCGAATCTGTCCCAGCATTCGCAGTGCCTGGTCACTCACCCCCACACGATCGGTGCGGGGTTCGATGTCACGCATGCACTGTTCGGCGCGGGTGACGGAGAACAGGATACTTCGCGGGAACAGGCGGTCGAGCAGCAAAAACTCTGCCGCGTTACGCGCACTGGGCATACCCCGGTAGGTGCGGAGGTAGGCCTCGTAGGCGCCGACGCTGCGGAGGATGGTGGTCCACGACGGGCCACTGGCCTCGGTGAGCGATCGGGTCGACAACAATCGAGCAGTCATATCGGCGCGTTCGATGGAGCGGCCGAGGGTAAAGAAGCTCCACGCTTCATCCCGGCTCGTGGCGGACTCGATGATGCCCACGGCGAGCGCGGATCGTTCGCGCACCCATCCGAAGAACTCGTGCACCTTGTCGCTCGACACCTTGCGCGGCATCCGAGCCCGTGTGGTGTTGAGCGCTTCCCACAGTTCAGTGCTGATGACCTCGCGGGCACGGCGGGCGTTCTCGCGGGCGGCGCCAAGGGAGTACGCGATGGACGCGGGCTCGGTGCGGTCGACGGCAAGAATCGTCAGCACGTCGGCCCGGGTGAGTTCGCGGTCATCGGTGATGTCCGCGCCCATCACACTGAGCAGCGACCGGCAGGCGAGGTTCTCCTCGATCCAGGGGTCCTCGAGCAGCAGCTGCAGGTGCACATCGAGGATGCGCGCCGTTCCGTCCGACCGCTCAATGTAGCGCCCGATCCAGAAGAGTGATTCGGCGATTCGGCTTAGCATGTGGCGTCATCCCCTTTTCTGATGTCGGTGTTCGTGGGGCCGTGGATGGCGGTGGATGATGCGGCCGCAACTCCCGGTGGGCCCTGCTGCTGTTGCTGCTGATCCTGGTCGGACCGCGGCCCGTCGAGCGGCGAGTGGTCCTGGGTGTGGTCGCCCGTGATGATGGGGATCGACTGGGTGATCGAGGCCTGGTCGGCAACGAGTCCCTGGATGCTGTGGCGATCCACGTGCAACGGGTCGCGGCCCACCACCCAGGTGTCCTTCGATCCACCACCCTGTGAACTGTTCACCACGAGTTCGCCCTCGGGGAGCGCAACACGGGTGAGGCCGCCGGGAAGAACCCAGACGTCCTTGCCGTCATTCACCGCGAAGGGGCGCAGGTCCGCATGGCGCGCCCGCATCCCGTCATCCACCAAAGTCGGAATTGTCGACAACTGAACAACCGGCTGGGCAATCCACCCACGGGGGTCCGCGAGCAGTCGAGTGCGGAGTTCTTCGAGTTCCTTTTTGGAGGCCGCGGGGCCCACAACAAGGCCCTTGCCGCCCGATCCGTCGACGGGTTTGACCACCAGCTGGTCGAGTTTGTCGAGCACCTCTTCCAGCGCGAGGGGATCTTCGAGGCGCCACGTCTGCACGTTGGCGAGCTTCGGCTCCTCGCCCAGGTAGTACCGGATGAGGTCGGGCATGTATGTGTAGACGAGCTTGTCGTCGGCGACACCGTTACCCACCGCGTTGGCGATGGTGACGTTGCCGAGGCGGGCGGCGAGAAGCAGGCCCGGGCTGCCCAGCATGGAGTCGGCGCGGAACTGCAGCGGGTCGAGGAACTCGTCGTCGACGCGGCGGTAAATGACGTCGACGCGAGTGGGTCCGGAGGTGGTGCGCATCCACACCCGACCCCCGGAGCAGAAGAGGTCGCGGCCTTCCACCAGCTCAACACCCATGAGGCGGGCGAGGAGGGTGTGCTCAAAGTAGGCGGAGTTGTAAACACCGGGGGTCAGCACCACGATGGTGGGGTCTTCCACACCCTCGGGGGCGCTGGCGCGCAACGCGTTGAGCAGTTTCTGCGGGTAATCACCGACCGGGCGCACGCGCATACTGACAAAAAGTTCGGGAAGAGTCTGCGCCATCACACGACGGTTGGAGATGACATAGCTGACACCGCTGGGTACTCGAACGTTGTCTTCGAGTACACGCCAGGTGCCGGCCTCATCGCGGATGAGGTCGATTCCGCTGACCTGGATGCGCACACCATTGGCGCTGACGATTCCGGCAGCTTCACGATGGAAGTGGCTGGACGACGTGATGAGCGAGGCGGGGATCACCCCGTCGCGGATGGCGGCCTGGCCACCATAGATGTCGGCGAGGAATGCCTCGAGCGCGGTAACACGCTGTTTGATTCCGGCCTCAACCTGTTGCCATTCCGCCTGGTCGATGACCCGGGGAACAGCATCGAGTGGGAAGGGTCGTTCCTCACCCGCGAAGTCGAATGTCACCCCCTGCGCGAGGTAACTGCTCGCCAAGGCGTCAGTGCGCCCTCGCAGTTCATCCTGTGTCATCTTCGCCAGAGTGGCGTGGATCTCCCGATAGGAAGGCCTCGCTAAACCGGGGGTAGAAAACATCTCATCGAACGCCACAGCGCCCGACGTGCGGGTCGCCGCCGTGCCATATCCATCGAACAGGTCACCCATGGGGCCACACTACTCGGCGCGTGTTGCGGCGTTGTTTCGTCGGGAACTCTCGCGGATTACGAGCTCGGGCTGAAAAACAACGTGCTGGTGCTCGGCCGGGGTACCGTTCTCGATTTCTTCGAGAAGCAGGTCAGCGGCCGCTTTCCCCATTTCCCAGGCGGGCTGCCGGATCGACGACAGCGGGATCGCGGAGGAGGCTGCGAAGTAGATGTCGTCGTACCCAATAAGGGCAATGTCATCCGGAACGCTCACGCCGCGGTGAGTGAAGGCCTGCAAAACCCCCAGCGCGAGAAGGTCGTTGGCGGCAAACACCGCATCGGGCCGTTCGCTCGCCGGAAGATCGAGGAGACGCTCCCCCGCGGTTCGGCCCGCTTCGGCCGACATGGTGGCCATTTCGAGCACCCGGAGTGGCGCGTGACCGGCGCCCTCGAGAGCTTCGCGCGCGCCGTCAAGTCGCTGGCGCACCTGCACGATGTCCCGAGATCCGCCAACAAACGCGAGTCGAGAACGCTGCTGCGCGAGCAGGTGCTCAACGGCGAGGAATCCGCCACGCTGGTCGTCAACCGAGACAGAGCTGAAGTTGGCGGTGGTGGCGTGGCGGTCGACGAGGACGGCGGGCGACCCGCGTTTGCGCAGGCGCTCCAGTCGCGCGGTGACGTCGCCCACCGGGGTGATGAGCAAGCCAGCGACACGCTGCTCTTCGAACAGGTCGAGGTGCGCCTGCTCGCGTGTGGCGTCTTCCGCGCTGTTGCCGAGGAGAAGTGATCGCGAGTTGGAGGAGAGAGTGTCTTCAACACCGCGAGCGACGTCGGTAAAAAACGGGTTGCTGACGTCGAGAACCATCATGCCCACGGTGCGGCTCTGCCCCACACGGAGCTGCCGGGCGGCATCGTTGCGGACAAAGCCCAGGGCCTCGATCGCCTCAACAACACGTTGTTCAGTCGCCGGGGATACCGTCTTCGACTTGTTGAGGACGTTGGACACCGTGCCCACGGAGACGCGGGCGAGCGCGGCAACGTCGCGGATGTTGGCGGCGAGCACAGGAACTCCGTTCTAGGTGGATCGATTCACCACTTTACCCAGTTGATTCCGACGGCGAGAGGGCTCCGGACCGGATCAGTCCGTGTGCGCCGACGCCCGCGACGCCTGCAGCTGGTCATCGAGATTAAACGCCGGTGTCAGGTACACAAACGCCTGGTCTGCGGGCACATCGAGGTCGACAAAATGGTCAGCCATGGCGGCCTGCCATCGCGCGTTGACGGGCGCCCGCGTCATCCCATCCAAAGACGCCTGGAGGTCCTCGGTCTCGAAGTACCCGATCACCAGACCGTCGTCACGCGTAAAAATCGAGTAATTGCGCCACCCGGTGGCGTCGAGGGCCTCAAGCATGTCGGGCCAGACTGCGGCGTGAGACTCGCGGTAGGCCTCGAGATGGCCGGGTTTGACCTGCAATTGAAAACAGATGCGCTGCACAAAATCTCCTTTGATTCGAGACGAACAGTACACAACACGAGCGCAGTAGTGCATGCGGGCGACAACATCAAAGTTTCCTGAAATTCGTCACCTGTCGTGCACACCCGGTCTTGACTGGATTGATGGAGAACATGAAGAAGACTAAAAACTTGCTTCTGGCACTCACTACGGGAGCACTCGTTATCACCACGGCGACCGCTTGCACCTCAGACGACACCACGGCCTCGCCGACGGAATCCGCGTCGAGCACACCCCCGTCGGCACCCACCCCGCTACCGACCCCCACGTCCACCCCCATGTCCGCAGTGACACCGGGCGAAGAATTCGACCAGGACGAAGCGAACCTCTGGGCCGCCGGGGTGACGTCGAGCATTGACCCCGCGTCCATCCTCGCCGGCCATTCCGGTCATCTGGGCTCCGAATCGGCCGAGAAATTTACTTTCACCGACACCCAACTTGAGGCTGGAACGTATTCGTACTCGTTTGCGTGCCGAGGCGAGGGCGAGATTTTGTTCACCATCGAGAACGCGGGAGCTGCCGTCACCACCATCGAGGGTCCATGCACGGGCGAGCTCCAGAGCGGATCATTCACCCTCACGGAAGTCACCACCGACTTCGTCGCCGTCTCGACGGAAGAACCGATCGACTACCTCGTGCGCGTGACCGCCGCGCGGCCAAGCTAACCGGCACTGCACGCCGGAATTTTACTCAGAACCCCCGTCTACGTCAGGCGGGGCCCGACTGAATTGATGGACACCATGACACAGAGCACAAACGCGCTTCTGGCGCTCACGACTGCAGCACTCGTCACGTTCTCGGCCACGGCCTGCGCCACCGCCGACACCGCATCCCCGTCAGCGTCCCCATCGTCATCGAACACACCGGTGGCTTCCCCCACTCCGACACCTACCGCGACCTCAGGCGCAGTATCCGCGGTCGACCCCACACAACCGCACGACCCCGATGACATGAACAATTGGGCCGACGGGATCACCACCAGCCTTGAAGGCACACGCACACTCGCCGGGATAACAACGCACCTCGGACCCGACTCGAGCACACAATTCTCGCTCAACGACGGAACGCTGGCACCGGGGTCATATTCGTACCACTTCGCCTGCCGCGGCGACGGCGATATCTCGATGACAATCTCGAACGCGGGCGCGGAGCTGACGACTCTCTCCGGCGCCTGTTCCGGTGACCTTCAAGGCGGCAACTTCTCCACGAGCGAGGTCGGCACGGACTTTGTTGTGACGTCCATGGACGCACCCGTCGACGTGGTGCTCCGGGTCACCGACGGGCTTCCGAGCTAAGCCGCCCGGGCCACCCCATCGCCAGCACCCCGGCGCGATTACCCGCGCCGGAAGGCTTCCCGCGCCCCGGCATGCTGTGACACACTTCGTGAATCGTTTCATTGTCACGGGTGTGCCGCGCTCTCCACGAGGGTGACCACCCGGTCCTCAGCGTGGAGGTACAACCGAATGACATCCGACCTGGCGCCCCGCCGCCGTCGCCGCACCCGTATCGGACTTGTGGCGGGAGGCCTCGCCGCCTACTGGCCCCAGTTTCCCGATCTCCTCCCCCAGTTGCAGGAGTCGAGTCGCTATGTCACCGAGCGCTTCACCGCTCTCGACGCCGACGTGGTTGATGTGGGGTTTGTGTCCGACGCCCCGGAAGCGACCGTCGCGGCCGAGAAACTCCGGGTCGCCGACTGCGACCTCATCGTCATTTTTCTCACCACCTACCTCACCTCGTCGATGGTGCTGCCCATCGCCCAGCGCGCCCACACCCCGGTGCTTGTCATCGACCTGCAGCCCACCGAAGCCATGGACCACGCCAACTTCGATACCGGCAAGTGGCTCGCGTACTGCGGCCAGTGCCCGGTGCCCGAGGTGGCCAATGTGTTCAAGCGGGCGGGCATCGAGTTTCGCAGTGTGTCCGGTCATCTCAAAGACGAGAACGCCTGGCGCCGCATCAGCCGCTGGGTGCATGCGGCCGGGGTGCGCGGGGTTCTGCGCACGGCACGGCACGGCCTGATGGGCCACGTCTACCCCGGAATGCTCGACGTCTCCACCGACCTGACGTTGGTGTCGACCCAGTTCGGTTCGCACGTTGAGGTGCTCGAGTTCGACGATCTTCGGGTGCGCGTCAACGAGGTGTCCGAAAATCAAATTCGGGATCGGATGACGCTCGCGCGCGACATCTTTGCGCTCGACGACTCTGTCAATAACGATGATTTTGCCTGGGCCGCGAAGGTGTCGGTGGGGCTGGATCGACTGGTGGAGGACTTCGACCTGGACTCCGCCGCGTACTACCACCGGGGCCTCGAGTCAGAGATTCACGAGCGGCTCGGGGCGGGGATGATTCTCGGATCCTCGCTGCTTACCGCCCGCGGTATTCCGTTTGTGGGTGAGTACGAACTTCGCACCAGCCTCGCGATGCTAGCGGCAAATACCCTTGGCGCCGGAGGCTCGTTCACCGAGATCCAGGCGCTGAACTTCACCGATGGGGTGGTGGAAATGGGCCACGACGGGCCGGCCCACCTCGCCATCTCCGAGCGGCAACCCCTGCTGCGCGGGCTCGGGATCTACCACGGTAAACGGGGGTTTGGGGTCTCCGTCGAGTTCGATGTGACGCAGGGTCCGGTCACCACCTTTGGCATCGGGCAGGACCGGGACGGCAGCTTTTCGTTTATCACCAGCGAGGGCACGGTGGTGCCCGGGCACCTGCTCGAGATCGGCAACACCACCTCGCGGGTGGACTTCGGCGGCGACCCCGGCGAGTGGGTCGACGAGTGGTCACAGACCGGGGTGGGGCACCACTGGGCGCTCTGCGTTGGTCACCGCGCCGCCGACATTCGTGCGGCGGCCAGCCTGCTGGGGATCGACCACCGCCATGTGGATCTCACCGCACCCGCTGCGCGGCGCTGGATCTGACGCCACAGACCGCGTCATCCACACCCCACAAGAATTCCCCTTGACGCCTCCCGCCGCGACCCGTAGGGTTCTGACGAGTTCGGCAATTTAATCGATTCAATTATCCTCAATGTGGAGGTAGTTCAGCCAATGGTGACTGAAACCGTTGCCGGTGTCCCCTCGGGAGACCCGCACGCTGACGCGGCCCCCGGGTCGGCGCTGCTGTCGCTCCGCGGCGCGTCAAAAACGTTTGGCCCCGTCATCGCCCTCGCGGACGGAACCATTGACATTCGTCCCGGTGAGATCCACGCCCTCGTTGGCGAAAACGGGGCGGGCAAGTCGACCCTCGTCAAAATCCTCGCCGGGGTGCACGCCCCTGATGGCGGCGAGTTTCTTGTGGACGGCTCTCAGGTGTCGTTCCGCACCCCGGCCGACAGCAAGGCCGCCGGTATCTCGGTCATCTACCAGGAGCCGACGCTGTTCCCCGACCTGTCCGTCGCGGAAAACATTTTCATCGGTCGCCAGCCGAAGGGCGCTGCCGGGCTCATCAGCCGGGGCGAGATGCGCCGCCAGGCCCGCGCACTGTTCGAAACCCTGGGTGTGCCAATCGATCCGGACCGCATCGCGGAGGGCCTGTCCATTGCCGACCAGCAGATCATCGAGATAGCGAAGGCCATCTCGCTCGACGCGACCGTGCTGGTGATGGACGAACCGACCGCCGCGCTCTCCGGGGTTGAAGTTGAGCGCCTGTTTGGCGTCGCCCGCGGGCTGCGCGCCAAGGGCGCTGGGATCCTCTTTATCTCCCACCGCTTCGACGAGGTGTTCGCCCTCTGCGACCGCATCACCGTGATGCGCGACGGCCGCTACATCGCCGTGCACAACACCGCCGACGTCACCGTGCCGCAGATTGTGCGCGAAATGGTCGGGCGGGATGTTGACGCGCTCTTTCCCAAGGAGGACGCCGTCATCGGTGACACCGTGCTCACCGTTGAGGGACTCGGCCGCGCCGGGGTGTTCCAGAACATCAGCTTTGAGGTGCGCTCCGGCGAGATTGTTGGCCTCGCCGGGCTTGTGGGTGCTGGTCGCACCGAGGTGGCCCGCGCGATCTTTGGCATCGACCGCTACGACGCCGGAACGGTCACGTTGCACGGCAAGGCACTGAAGCCGCGCAGCCCGCAGGCCGCCATCGAGGCAGGCATCGGGTTTGTGCCCGAGGACCGCCGCAAACAGGGCCTGGTGATGGATCTCTCCGTCGCAAAAAACGCAACCCTCACCCTGCGCAACCGGCTCGCCCGCTTTGGACTCATCGCCGGCTCCCGCGAGACCTCCGCCGCCAACGACTGGTCGAGTCGCCTGCGCGTCAAAACCGGGTCACAGCACTACGCCGTGTCGACCCTCTCCGGCGGCAACCAGCAGAAGGTGGTGCTCGCGAAGTGGCTCGCCACCGAACCCACCCTGCTCATCGTTGACGAACCCACCCGTGGCATCGACGTGGGCACCAAGGCGGAAGTGCACCGGTTGATCTCGGACCTCGCCGGCCGCGGCATCGCGATCATTATGATCTCATCCGAACTGCCCGAGGTACTTGGGATGGCCGACCGCATCCTGGTGATGCACGAGGGCCGTATCACCGCGGAGCTGGCACGGTCTGAAGCGAACGCCGAACTGGTGATGCACGCGGCCACGTCGTCACAGGCGACGAAGCTGGAGGCCACCTCATGACCGGCACCCGCGTCATCCGCCCCACAAAAAGCTCCTCAACCGGAGTTTCGGCGATCGCTAGCTTCTTTCGTGCGCGGGAGATCCCGGTGGCGGGCGCCCTTATCGCGCTGATCATCGTCACCGCCCTGGTCAACCCACGGTTTTTGTCGCCGCAATCGGTCAAAGACCTGATGCTCAACGCAACGATTGTGATCATCCTCGCGGTCGGGCAGGCGCTGGTGATCATCACCCGCAACGTCGACCTGTCGATAGGGTCGATCCTCGGGCTCGTCGCGTTTGGCACCGGCACACTGTTTGACATCGCTCCCGGGATGCCGATTCCTCTTGTATTTCTGATCGGAATGGTGTTTGGGGCTGCCCTCGGCGCCATCAACGGGGCGCTCGTCACCGCGGCGAAAGTGCCCGCGCTGGTGATCACCCTCGGCACGATGTATATCTTCCGTGGGGTGCTCACCAGCTGGGCCGGATCGAAACAGTACTTCTCCGGCGACAACCCGCCCGAGTTCGGCGCCCTCTCGGTTGACACCTTCTTCGGAGTGCCGATCATCACACTCGTCGCTCTGGTTGTGGTGATTGCGGTGGGGATGTTTATGCACGCCGTGCGCAGCGGCCGTGACCTGTATGCAATCGGGTCGGATCCGGATGCCGCGCGGCTGTTTGGCATCTCGGTGAGCCGGCGCGTGCTGTCTGCGTTTATGGCCAGCGGCGCCCTCACCGGGCTCGCGGGGGTTCTCTACACCTCCCGCTACAACTCGGTGGGCGCCCTCACCGGCACCGGACTCGAGCTCGACGTTGTCGCCGCCGTGGTCGTCGGAGGTGTCGCCATCTCGGGAGGAACCGGAACGGTGGTGGGGGCCGCGATCGGCGCGATCCTGCTGTCGACCATCACCAGTTCTCTCACCGCAACACGGGTCGACAAGTTCTGGCAGCAGGCCATCGTGGGCGTGCTGATCCTCTCCGCGATCATCATCGACCGCATTGTGTCCGCCCGTACCGCCCGCAAACTCCGAGTGAATGAGGCACGCGATGTCTGAAACCGTGACCAGCGCCGCACTCAAGCCGCGCAGCGGATGGACCAAGGTACTCACCAGCAATGACGCCATCATTTGGTACGCCCTGATCATCGTGGTGGTGGTGGCGAGCTTCACGGTGCGCTACTTCGCATCCCCTCTCACGGTCGGGTTCCTCCTCATCCAGATCATCCCGATCCTCCTCATCGCGATGCCCATGGCGCTGGTCATCATCTCGAGCGAGATCGACCTGTCGGTCGCGTCCATCGCCGGGCTGACCAGCGCCGTGATGGGGGTGCTGTGGCGGGACTCCGGATGGGACATCGGCACGGTGATCTTTGTCTCGGTTCTTGTGGGGGTGGTGTGTGGCGCGTTCAACGGGTTCCTCATCACCACGCTGGGGCTCCCCTCCCTCGCGGTCACGATCGGAACGCTCGCTCTCTTTCGCGGACTCGCGCTCGTGGTCATCGGCGACCAGAAGGTCGCGAACTTTCCCAAGGAGCTGAACGCCTTCGTTCTGTCGAAGATCGGCAGCACCGGCATTCCCGTGGTCATGATCTTTGTGGTGCTGGTCATCGCGATCTTCGCCGTGATCCTGCACTTCACCCCATTCGGCCGTGGCCTCTACGCGCTCGGTTTCAGCAAAGAAGCCGCGTCCTTTGTCGGCATCCACGTGGGCCGGTCGAAGTTCTGGCTCTTTGTGGGCACCGGCGTGGTCTCCTCCATTGTGGGAGTGTTCCTCACCCTCCGTCTGGCCAGTGCTGGCCCGGACAACGGGACGGGGATGGAGCTCAGTGTGATCGCCGCCGTACTGCTCGGCGGGGTGTCCATCTTCGGCGGTAAGGGTTCGATCCCCGGCGTGGTGGGCGGTGTGTTGCTCATCGGCACCCTCACCTACGCGCTGCGCCTCGCGAAGGTACCCGAAACCGCACTCATCATCGTGACCGGCAGCCTGCTCGTGATCTCGGTTGTTGCACCGAGCATCACGGCGTGGGCGAGCGAAAAGATTCGGCTCTCCCGGATCCGCAAAGTCGTCCGGGGGCAAACAGCCGCCGGAACAACCACCGCCTAAGCACCAGGCGACCCAACGGAAGGAAAAGACAATGGAGTTGTTTTCTCACACACGCAGCGGAAAGCGGGGCCGGACGGCATCGCTGGCAGCGGCCGCACTCGCGGTCACCCTGGTTGCCACCGGATGCTCGGCGGGCGGCGATGAGGAGGGTGGCGACGCGGGCGGCGAAAGCGGGTCATCCACCATGGCGTTCCTACCCAAGCAGCTGAACAACCCGTACACCGACGTTGTTCTCGGAGGCGGGGAGACCGGCGCCGAGGAAATTGGCTACGACTCGCAGGTTCTCGGACCGCTCGAGGCCAGCGCCAGTGCGCAGATCCCGTTCATCGAGCAGGCCACCCAGGAGGGCACCAACGTCATCGTCATCGCGGCGAACGACCCCGACGCTGTCGGGCCCTCGCTGCAGACCGCCCGTGACGCCGGCGCCAAGATCGTGGCGTTCGACTCGGACACCAACCCCGACTACCGCGACATCTTTATCAGCCAGGTTGTGGCGAAGGATGTGGCGTTGATCCAGCTGGAGATCATCTCCGAGCAGATCGGCGGCGAAGGTGACATCGCGATCCTGTCGGCAACGGCAACCGCGACCAACCAGAACGAGTGGATCAAGTTTATGGAGGAGGAGCTCGACTCCAACCCCGACTACGCCGACATCAACCTCGTGGCGAAGGTCTACGGCGACGATGACGCCGACAAGTCGTTCCAGGAAACCCAGGGACTGCTGTCGTCGTACCCCGACCTCAAGGGCATCATCTCGCCGACCACCGTCGGTATCGCCGCTGCAGCAAAGTACCTCTCCACGTCGGACTACAAGGGCAAGGTCGCACTGACCGGGCTCGGGCTGCCGAACGAGATGCGGTCGTTTGTGAAGGATGGAACCGTCACCGAGTTCGCCCTGTGGGACCCGGCACAGCTGGGTTACGTCGCGGCGTTCGCCGGCAAGGCACTCGTTGACGGCGACATCACCGGCGAAGAAGGCGACACCTTCGACGCCGGCGAGATGGGCGAAATCGAGGTCGGCGAGAACGGTGTCGCGATCGTTGGACCGCCCACCCGCTTCAACGCCGACAATATCGACGACTACGACTTCTAAGTCGTCGTTCGCACCCCCGTCGGGTGGTACGGAGTCAATCCTGGCTCCGCACCACCCGCACCACGGCACCACGGCACCACGGCACTAGTGCCGCTGCGTTCTTCTCTCGGCGCGACCGCGCCCACCATGCCGCCTCCTCGAGCAGCACAGACCATCCCCGCTTGATTGCGCAGATCGCCGGAACCGGCTAATCTCCAAAGTGAAACGTTTCACTAGCGGGTGCAAGCAATAACCGCACATCCGCTTCAGTGTCTACAGAAGAAAGAATTCCAATGGTGAAATTCAGCGACATCGAGTCCGATCTTGCCGAGCAGGCGATCGAACTGCCCTCCTGGGCCTTCGGCAACGCGGGCACGCGATTTAAGGTTTTTGGCACTCCGGGAACCCCTCGCACTCCGGAAGAGAAAATCGCCGACGCGGCCCAGGTGAATAAGTTCACCGGGCTGGCCCCAACCGTTGCGCTGCACATTCCCTGGGACAAGGTGGACGACTTCGCCGCACTCGGTGCCTACGCGAACGACCTCGGCGTACAGCTCGGCACCATCAACTCCAACACGTTCCAGGACGACGACTACAAGTTCGGCAGCCTGACCCACACCGACCCGCGCATCCGCCAGAAGGCGATCGATCACCACTTCGAGTGCATCGACGTGATGAACGCCACCGGCTCGCGTGACCTCAAGATCTGGCTCGCCGACGGCACCAACTACCCGGGCCAGCAGGACATCCGCACCCGGCAGGATCTCCTCGCCGACTCCCTCGCCCAGATCTATGCGCGTATCGGCGACAGCCAGCGTATGGTGCTCGAGTACAAGTTCTTTGAACCCGCGTTTTATCACATGGACGTTCCCGACTGGGGAACCTCCTACGCCCAGGTCTCGGCGCTCGGCGAGCGCGCGCTGGTCTGCCTCGACACGGGCCACCACGCCCCCGGCACCAACATCGAGTTCATCGTTGCGCAGCTGCTGCGGCTCGGCAAACTCGGCTCCTTCGACTTCAATTCCCGTTTTTATGCGGATGACGATCTCATCGTCGGGGCGGCTGACCCGTTCCAGCTCTTCCGCATTCTCTACGAGGTCATCCGCGGTGGCGGGCTCGGCCCCGACTCCGGGGTCGCTTTTATGCTCGACCAGTGCCACAACGTGGAGGACAAAATCCCGGGCCAGATCCGCTCGGTACTCAACGTGCAGGAGATGACGGCGCGGGCACTGCTCGTCGACCGCGAGGCACTCACCGCACTGCAGCTGCAGGGCGATGTGCTCGGCGCGAACGGTGTGCTGATGGACGCCTTCTACAGTGACGTGCGTACCCCGCTCGCCGCGTGGCGGGAAGGACGGGGACTGCCCGCCGACCCGATGGCGGCGTACGCGTCATCCGGATATCAACAAGAAATTGCCGAGGCACGCGCAGGCGGCCAGCAGGCCAGTTGGGGAGCGTAAGACCATGAGCATCACAACCACCAGCGCAGACACCACGGGTGGCAGCAATGGCGCCGGCGAATCCGTCGCCGCCCAGCTGATCGCCCGCAGCAACCGCCTCGGCTCCGACCCCCGCATCACCAACTACGCCGGGGGCAACACGTCGGCGAAGGGGTCCGCCGTCGACCCCGCGACGGGCGAAAAAGTCGAACTGCTCTGGGTGAAGGGATCCGGCGGTGACCTCGGCACCCTGACGGAGTCGGGCCTGGCCGTGCTGCGGCTCGACCGGTTGCGCGCACTGACGTCCGTCTACCCCGGCCCCGAGCGCGAGGACGAGATGGTCGCCGCGTTCGACTACACCCTGCACGGCAAGGGAGGGGCGGCACCGTCAATCGATACCGCCATGCACGGACTCGTGGATGCCGCGCACGTTGACCACCTGCACCCTGACTCGGGCATCGCGTTTGCGACCGCGTCCGACGGGGAGGAGCTCACCGCGAAGGCGTTCGGCGGCAAGGTCGCGTGGGTGGCATGGCGTCGCCCCGGATTCCAGCTCGGACTCGACATTGCCGCCATCAAAGAGGCGAATCCTGACGCGATTGGCTGCATCCTCGGCGGACACGGCATTACCGCGTGGGGTAACACGAGCGAGGAGGCCGAGGCCAACTCACGCTGGATCATCGACACCGCCGAGACGTTCATCGCCCACAACGGCCGGGTGGAACCGTTTGGCCCGGCCCTCGACGGCTACGGCGCACTGCCCGAGGGCGAGCGTCGCGCGAAGGCCGCCGCACTGGCCGCGCACTTGCGGTCGATCGCGTCGACCGACAAGGCCCAGGTCGGATCCTTCACCGACGCCGCCGTGGTCACCGACTTTCTCGCGAGCGCCGAACACCCCCGCCTGGCCGCGCTGGGCACCAGCTGCCCCGACCACTTTTTGCGTACCAAGGTGCGCCCGCTAGTGCTCGACCTGCCCGCGTCGGCGTCCATCGAGTCATCCATCGACCGCCTGAATGAACTTCACGAGCAGTACCGCGCCGACTACGCCACCTATTACGACGCGTACAAAAAGGACGACTCCCCCGCGATGCGTGGTGCCGACCCGGCAATTGTGCTGATCCCGGGGGTGGGGATGTTCAGCTACGGCGCCAATGCGCAGACCGCGCGCGTCGCCGGTGAGTTCTACATCAACGCGATCAACGTCATGCGTGGGGCCGAGGCCCTGTCGACCTACACCCCCATCTCGGACGAAGAGAAGTTCCGCATCGAATACTGGGCGCTCGAGGAGGCGAAGCTGAAGCGGCTCCCCGCCCCGAAGCCGCTCGCGGGTCGCATCGCGCTCGTGACGGGTGCGGCATCCGGAATCGGCAAGGCCATCGCTACCCGTCTCGTCGCTGAGGGGGCGAGTGTGGTGATCGCCGACCTCGACCTCGAGAAGGCCCAGGCGGCCGCCGCCGAGATCGGTGCGGGGGCTGCCCGGTCGTCCGATGCGGCAATTGGGGTGCAGGCGAACGTCACCGATGAAGAGCAGGTTCAGGCCGCGGTGGATGACGCGCTGCTCGCCTTCGGAGGGCTCGACCTCATCGTCAACAACGCCGGGCTGTCGCTGTCGAAGTCCTTGCTTGAGACGACCGTGGCCGACTGGGACCTGCAGCACAACGTGATGGCGAAGGGATCGTTCCTCGTCTCACGCGCCGCCGCGAAGGTGCTCATCGACCAGAAGCTCGGCGGCGACATCATCTACATCTCGTCGAAGAACTCGGTGTTCGCTGGCCCCAACAACATCGCGTACTCCGCGACCAAGGCCGACCAGGCCCACCAGGTGCGGCTTCTCGCGGCGGAACTCGGTGAGTACGGCGTCAAGGTCAACGGCATCAACCCCGACGGGGTGGTGCGTGGGTCCGGAATCTTCGCCGGCGGCTGGGGTGCCAAGCGCGCCGCGGTCTACGGGGTGCCGGAGGAGGAACTCGGGGCGTACTACGCACAGCGCACCCTGCTCAAGCGCGAGGTTCTGCCGGAGAACGTCGCCAACGCGGTGTTTGTGCTCTGCACCGGCGACCTCAGCCACACCACCGGGCTGCACATCCCGGTGGATGCCGGCGTCGCCGCCGCGTTCCTGCGATGAGTGCGGTCCAATGAGCGCCACGGTTGCGGCCGTTGACCTGGGAGCGACGAGCGGGCGCGTCATCCTCGGCCACGTCTCCCACAACGAGCTGAGCATCCGGCCGGTCGCCCGGTTTCCGAACCTGCCCGTGCGCACCATCGACGGGTTGCACTGGAACATCCTCGAGATCTACCGCAACGTGCTCGCGGGCCTCGGCCATGCGGTGCGCGAGGAGCCCGGGCTCGAGAGCATCGCGATCGACTCGTGGGCGGTGGACTATGCGCTGATGCGGGGCGGGCGAATGCTCGGCACCCCGTATCACTACCGCGACGAGCGCAACCAGAACGCGGTTGGTGAGGCGCACAAACGCGTAACCGCCGCCGACCTGTACGCCTCGAACGGACTCCAGCACCTGCCGTTCAACACGCTGTTCCAGCTCACCGACGACCGCCTTGCTGGCACCCTCGACCTCGCGGATGAGTTTCTTCTGATCCCCGACCTGCTGGGCTATTGGCTCACCGGGGTTAGCGTCGCCGAGCGAACCAATGCGTCGACCACGGGCCTGGTGAACGTCGGGACCGGGGAATGGGATGACGCGGTGATTGCCTCCCTCGGTTTGCCGCGCTCGATTTTCCCCACCCTCGTCGCCGCCGGCACACCGATTGGTGGCCTTCTGCCCGGGGTCGCTGCTGAGATTGGCGTTGGGGGAAGCCGCGTCATCCACGGGTCCCCCAATGGACCCACGGTGATGACGGTTGGATCGCACGACACCGCCTCGGCCGTCGTCGCGATCCCCGCCACCACCGACGACTTCGCCTACATCTCGTGCGGAACGTGGGGGCTTGTCGGTGTTGAACTGCCGTCCCCGGTGCTCAGCGAGGCCGGGCGGTTGGCGAACTTCACCAACGAGGGCGGAGTCGACGGGCGCGTACGCTTTTTGCACAACGTGATGGGGCTGTGGCTGCTCAGCGAGTCCGTACGCACCTGGGAACGCAGCGAACCGCCCATCAACCTGCCCGCGCTGATCGCCGCGGCCGCCGACGTGACGGGCGAGGTGCCCCTGTTCGACGCGAACGACCCGGCGTTTCTCGCGCCCGGAGACATGCCTGCCCGAATTGCGAAGTGGTTTCGGCAGCATAATCTGCCTGCGCCGCGAACCCAGGCGGAAGTGGTGCGCAGCATCCTCAACAGCCTCGCGGACGCGTTCGCGACGGCCGTTGAGACCGCAAGTGTTCTCTCGGGCAAGCGGGTGCGCGTTATCCACATTGTCGGTGGCGGCTCCCAGAACGAACTACTCTGCCAGCTGATCGCCGACCGCAGTGGCCTGCCCGTGGAGGCCGGCCCGGTCGAAGCGACGGCGATCGGCAACGTGCTTATCCAGTCGCGCTCCGCCGGACGAAGCGACGGCAGCTCCAGCACCCTCGAGTCACTGCGGTCGCTCGTCGCCGCGGCCTTCTCTCCCGTGCGGTACCTGCCCCGCCGGGGCGCGTAGCCTCGAACGAGACACCGCACCTGTGCCGGGCACCGCGTCATCCACCACAACCATAGAAAGTCGAAGTGATGAAGATAGAACGACGTTTTCCGCGGGTGCACGATCTCGCCCCGCTGATGCAGTTCAAAACGCCCGAGCTGAACGGAAGAAAACGTCGCCTCGACGCCGCGCTGACGATCGATGACCTGCGCCAGATCGCCAAGCGCCGCACCCCGAAGGCCGCGTTCGACTACACCGACGGATCCGCCGAGGCCGAGCTGTCGCTGCGTCGCGCCCGCCAGTCGTTCCGAGACATCGAGTTTCACCCCGCGATCCTGCGCGATGTGTCGGAGGTCGACACGTCGTCCACCGTGCTCGGCGCCTCCACCGCGCTCCCCTTCGGCATTGCCCCCACCGGGTTCACGCGCATGATGCAGAGCGAGGGCGAGATCGCCGGAGCGTCCGCCGCCGGTGCCGCGGGCATCCCGTTCAGCCTCTCCACCATGGGCACCACGTCGATTGAAGACGTCGCCGCCGCCAACCCGAACGGCCGCAACTGGTTTCAGCTCTACATGTGGAAGGACCGCGAACGCTCGATGGCCCTCGTCGACCGCGCTGCCGCGTCCGGTTTCGATACCCTGCTCGTCACCGTGGACGTGCCCGTCGCCGGCGCGCGCCTGCGCGACAAGCGCAACGGCTTCTCGATCCCGCCGCAGCTCACCCTCGGCACGGTTGTCAACGCGATCCCCCGCCCCGAATGGTGGATCAACTTTCTCACCACCGAACCTCTTGCCTTCGCGTCGATCGACCGCTGGTCGGGCACCGTCGCCGAACTCATCGACACCATGTTCGACCCGACCGTCACCTACGACGACCTTGCCTGGATCAAGGACCAGTGGCCCGGCAAACTCGTGGTGAAGGGCATTCAGACGGTGGATGACGCGAAACGCGTCACTGCGTTGGGTGTCGACGGCCTTGTGCTCTCGAACCACGGCGGCCGCCAGCTCGACCGGGCGCCCATCCCCTTCCACCTGCTCCCCGAGGTGGTGCGCGAGGTCGGCAACGACACCGAGGTGCACCTCGACACGGGCATTATGTCCGGAGCGGACATTGTTGCGTCCATCGCGCTGGGCGCGAAGTTCACGCTCATCGGTCGCGCCTACCTCTACGGCCTGATGGCCGGCGGGCGCGAGGGTGTGGACCGCACCATTGCGATCCTCGCCGAACAGATTGAGCGCACGATGCGATTGCTCGGTGTGACCACACTCGAGGAGCTCACTCCCGCGCACGTCACGCAGCTCGAGCGTCTGGTGCCTCGGCCCCGCGCGTAACCGGCAGGGTGCACGCAATCGTCAATCGATCGGACCCAGCAGGTTCGTCGCGACGGTCGCGTGCACCGACTCGGGGTCGGACGGGTGGAACATCCCCGCCACCACGTCACGGTAGAGGCGCGCCAGCTCGCTGTCGGCGCGGTACGAGCTGCCGCCCGACACACGGATCGCCTGGTCCACCACCACCCGTGCGGCCTCCGTCGAGTGATGCTTCACCCCCACGAGCATGCGGAACCACCCGCGGCCGTGGTCAACCAGTCCGTCGACGTCGGCGGCAACCTGCGTGATGTGCGGGCCCACCGCGTCAACGAGCAACGCGGCTTCCGCGATCCGCCACCGGATGTCGGGATCCTGCGCGTATGTTTTGCCCCCGTTTTTGAGGCTCGTGCGGCGCTGCACCGCGGCGACGGCGAGTTCGAGCGCGCGGTCGGCGATGCCCGCGTAGACCGCCGCGATGAGGGTCTCGAAGGCCGCGAAGATCGCGAAGATAAAGGGGTCGGCGGATGGTCCAACGGGAACCGTGCGCACGATGCGATCCGCCGGAATGTGCGCGCCATCGAGCACGGTGGTGTGGCTCTGCGTGGCGCGCTGGCCGAGGGTGTTCCAGTCATCGAGAATGCGGAACCCGTCGTCAGAGCGCAGCAAAAACCCGTGAACGAGAACCGGGTTCTCCGGATCGCTGTCGTCGCGGCCAAAGATACCGAGGCGCGTCCACGCGGGCGACAGTGACGTAAAGATTTTGGTGCCCGTAAACGTGTAGCCGCCGTCACCGTCGGGCACGGCGGCGGTGATCGAATCTTGCAGCACCAGGTCGTTGCCCGGCTCGCTGTTGCCAAACGCGAACACTTCGCCGCGCGCCGCGTCATCCAGAATCCAGGAGAGCGAGTCATCACCGCGCTCACGCAGAATGCGGGCGACACCCGTCCACACGAGGTGCATATTGATGCCGAGGGCCGTTGCTGGAGCGTGCGCGGCGAGAATTCTCTGGTCGGATGACGCGCGCGTGAGCGACCGGTCGGTGAGGTAGCCCGCCTGGCGCAACTCGTCGAGGTCGTCGCTGAAAAAGACGTTGTCGCTGTCGTAGCCGGCGGCGCGGGACCGGATGCGATCGAGCAGCTCGGGAGTCAGGACCGAAGCGGAAGGGGCGGAAGTGGGAGTCGCAGCACTGAGAGTCACAGTCACCGTTCGAGTCTAGGCTCGCGCCTCTAACCGTGTCTGCTCAGTTTCGGGCCCTACAGTGACCACACAGCACTCCACACAGCACACCACCTATCAAAGGCGAGCACCATGTTCCGTTACCTCAAGTACCTGCCCGTTGTTATCCCTGTTGTGAAGAAGTTCCTGCGCAGCCCGCAGGGCCAGAAGGCGCTGGCGAAGGCTCGCACCCTGCTTTCGTCAAAGGGAACCGGACCCCGCCGCTAACGCGACGACCCGCCACTACCCTCGCAGCGCGAGCAGCTCTGCGATCGTCCGCACACCAATCTCCACCTCGGCGAACGAGGTGCTGAGCGGGGACAGGCCGAGGCGGATTCCGTTCGGACGACGGAAGTCCGGGATCACCCCGCGCTTCCACAGCTCGGGCATGAGGTTCGCGAAGCGGTCGTCGTCGAGGGTGATGTGGCTGCCACGCAGCTGCGCCTCGCGCGGGGTAGCGACAGTAACATCGGGCAACAGCTCGTCGCTCAACGCGAGGGCGTAGTCCGTGAGCGCCACCGACTTCGCCCGCACCGCGTCGATGCCCACCGTGTCGATCAGCGCGAGCATGTCCTGCAGTGCGAGCATCCCCACAATCGGCGGCGTTCCGCTAAGGAACCCCCGGATCCCTTCGGCCGGCTCGTAGCCCTGCCCCATCTCGAACGGGGTCGCGCTGCCGAGCCACCCCCAGATCGGTTGGCGCAGGCTTGTTTGCAACGAAGCGCGCACGTAGGCGAACGCGGGTGAGCCCGGCCCGCCGTTGAGGTACTTGTACGTGCATCCCACCGCGAGGTCCACACCCCAGGCGTCCAGCTGGGTCGGCACTACCCCGGCCGAGTGGCACAGGTCCCACAGCATCAGCGCGCCGACGTTGTGCACCACCGCAGTGATGGCCTCCACGTCGGCGAGGTAGCCCGAGCGGTATGCCACATGGCTGAGCACGACCACGGCGGTGTTGTCGGTGACGGCGGCCGCGACATCGGCCTCGGTCACCTGATCCGCCGTATCGATCCACGTCACCGTGAGACCCCGCCCAGATGCGATCCCCTCGAGCACGTATCGATCGGTCGGAAAATTATCGCGATCAATCACAATCTCCGTGCGCCCCGGTCGTGCGTCGACGGCGGCGCGCACCAGCTTGTAGAGCAGCACGGTTGTCGAGTCGCCAATGGTCGTTTGCCCCGCCGCGGCACCCAGCGCGATGCGCCCCAGGTCGTCGCCAATTCGCAGCGGAAGGTCGAGCCAACTCTCATCCCACCCGCGGATCAGCCGGGTTCCCCACTGCTCCGAGATAAACGCCGCGATCCGGTCGGCACTCGCAGAGAGCGGCCGCCCGAGCGAGTTGCCGTCGAGATATGCGATCACCCCGTCCGCGCGCACAAAGCTGTTGCGGTGCCCGGCGAGCGGGTCGGTGGCGTCGAGCGTTTGCGCGTCATTCACGAGGTGTACGTTACAGGCCGCCTCTGGCATCGGTGGGGGCGGTGGATGACGCGGTGCCGTGCGTCATGAGCAATCCGCAACTAGCGTCCTAAACTGCCGCCATGGACTTCACATTCGATGTCGGTGACTCCGGCTGGTGGTTCGCGCTCGCCCTGGTGAACGCGGGGCTAGCGGAGAACAAGGGGCGCGGCCGCTGGAACTGGTTTTTACTATCGCTACTGCTCGGGCCGTTCGCCACTCTGTACATCGTGAGCTGGCCCGCTCCCCCGGACAAGCTCATTCGCTGATTCGGCTCTCGTGCGGAGTCCTGCCTGCGCTGGTTCCCTGCCGCAGCAGCGTCAGCACAATCACCACCACCGCGACGAGCGCGATGCCAACGACCTCGGCGGGCACTCCGATCACCGGGGTGGCCAGCGGCAGAAGCAATACCACCAACGCTGCCGGAAGGATAACGCCCGGGTAGATCACCAGCCGGGTCACCACCGGGGCGTGGATCGCCCAGAGCAAGACCATAAACGCGCTGACCGGGATCGCCACGGCAAACGCCACCACGGTGGGCTCCGCCTCGATGTGATGCCCGGTCGACTCGACCGCCACCTCCAGCCCAGCGCCGAGGGCGGCAAGCGCGGCGAACACCCCGTAGTGGCCGTATCCCCAGTAATAGGAACGGTTCCGCTGCTCGGACAGTCCCTCGCCGGCCGGCTCCAGAAAGTACAACCACCAGAGGGCGAACAGCAGAACCAGGGCAGACACCGCAATCAGCACCAGCTCGCCGCTGACCCCGGTGGACTCGAGCGCACCCTGCACCCCGGTGTTGGCCGCAAGAACACTCTCGCCGAGCACAATGATCGTGAAAAGTCCGTATCTCTCGGCGATGTGGTGCGGATGCCATGCCGGCTCGCCCTTGCGTGCGGCCCAGATCGGCACGGCAAGTTCGAGAACAACCAGAACGACAAACGACAACACCGCGTCGACCGCCAGAAACTGGCGCAGAATCCACCCGACCTGCACAACAGAGATCCCCACGGCGTACCGCAGGGCGGTGGCCCGCCCCTGCGGATCCTCGATGGCGGCACGAACCCACTGGGCGATGAGCCCCACCCGCATAATCACGTAGCCCACCACGGCGGCGGTGAAGTTGTCGTCGAGGAACGCGGCGGGCACTCCGGCGGCAAGCACCAGAACCCCACCCATCTGCACCATGGTGAGCAGCCGGTAGGGCACGTCGTCGGTGTCGTACGACGAGGCGAACCAGGTGAAGTTCATCCATGCCCACCAGATGGCGAAAAAGACCATCGCGAACGGCACGAGGTCCTCGCGGGCATGCCCCTCGGCGATCGAGTGGGCCAGTTGGAGTGCGATCTGCGCGATCGCCACCACAAAGGTGAGATCAAACAGCAGCTCAAGCGGGCTGGAGGCGCGATGCTTTTCGGTCTGGCTTCGAGAAACCATCGGTATACGAAACCGGGAACCGGAAAGCTGCGTCATCCGGCCAGCATAGGAACGAACCGTGCTCAGCGCACCCCACGCATCAATTTCAGCACCGGGCGTGCCCCCACAAGCAGGGCGGATCCCAACACAATGGCGATCGCGCCGAGGATTCCGAAGTACGGACCCTCGTTCTGCGGGTCGTAGTAGCCGGCGAGCAGGCCCGACAGCGCGGTGCCGAGGGCGATCGACAAAAAGAACAGCGCGACCATCTGCGCACGGAATCGTTCGGGCGCCAGCTTCGTCGAGATCGAGAGACCAACGGGCGACAGCAGGAGCTCCGCGACGGTGAACACCAGCAGGATGAGCAGGATCGCGTAGATCGGGGTGCCGTTGGTGCCGGTGCCGGCGAACGGGATAAACAGGAGGAACGCGAGACCAACCCCGATGGTGCCGAGCGCGAACTTCAGTGGTGTGGACGGTTGGCGCGGGCCGAGTTTCGTCCAGAGGGCGGCGAAGACGCCCGACAGCACAATGATGTAGATCGGGTTGATGGACTGCACCCACGACACCGGAAAATCCCACCCGAACACGTCGCGGTTGAGGCGCTGGTCAGCGTAGATCGTGATAACCGTGAACTGCTGTTGATACAGCGCCCAGAACCCCACACTCGCGATGAACAGCGGAATAAAGGCGTAGACGCGACTGCGTTCCTCGCTCGTAATAACCCGGGATAACAGGATGACGATGAAGTACGCAATCGACGCGATCAACGTGACACCAATAACGATCGCGGCGAGGTTTTCGGCGGTGACCAGCCCAACGAGAACCGCCCCCACGATGAGCACAAGGCCGACCCCGGCGATAATCGCCATGCGTGGGTAGTGCTCGCGCGGGAGGGGACTCGGGATGACGCGGGCAGACTCGGGGAGGCGTCGACGTCCCACCGCGTACTGAATCAGGCCGACCGCCATTCCCACGGCGGCGAGGCCAAACCCGAAGTGGAACCCGGCGGTGGTCTGGAGCAGACCCGTGAAGAGCGGGCCGAAAAACGCCCCAAGGTTGATGCCGAGGTAGTAGAGCGAGAAACCCGCGTCCCGGCGGGTGTCGTCGCGGGAGTACAGCGTGCCCACGAGGGTTGTGGCCGTGGCTTTGACCCCACCACTTCCGATGGCGATGCAGATGAGCCCCACTGCGACGCCCGGTACCCCGGGGATGACGGCCAGTGCGATGTGGCCGACCATCACTATGGCGGCGCTGAGAAAAAGTGTGCGCTCGGCGCTGATCACCCGGTCGGCGATCCACGCGCCCAGGATCGTTGAGAGGTAGACGCCTCCGCCATAGGCGCCGACGATTCCCGTCGCGGTCGACTCCTCGATGCCGAGGCCCCCGTCCGCCACCGAATAGTAGAGGTAGAGCAGCAGGATGCCCTGCATCCCGTAAAAGGAGAAGCGCTCCCACATCTCGACACCGAACAGTGTCGCCAGTGGTCTCGGTTGTCCGAAGAACCCAGTGTCTGGCTTCTCGTCAGTTGGTGCGGCGGCTCGATCTGCGCTCACCGGTCCATGGTTACACCGGCCCGCGTCATCCAACAATCCCCGAATTCGACGGGTAGCGCCCGCCCGAGACGAGTGCCTAGGGTGTGCGCATGAGCGAGAACACCCCACCTGCCGCCCTGCGGGGAATGGCCACCGTGAGCCTCTGGGCCGACGACGTTGAGGCTGCCGTCGACTGGTACACCCGCATTCTCGGTGTGGAGCCGTACTTTGTGCGTCCGGAGCCGCCCGCCCCACCCGCGTACGTCGAGTTTCGAATCGGCGATACGGAAGACGAGCTCGGCATCATCGACCGGCGCTTTGCCCCGCCGGGCGGATCGGGGCCCGGCGGGGTCGTGACCTACTGGCACGTTGACGACCTGCGCGACACCTACCAACGACTGCTCGATGCGGGTGCAACGACGTACGAACCACCGACGGATCGTGAGGCTGGCTTCGCGACGGCGGCCGTGCTCGACCCGTTCGGCAACATCCTCGGGGTGATGTACAACCCGCACTGGCTCGAGCGGTCGGCGCGTGACGCCAGCCGCGCAAGCCGCTGAGTGCCCGCGCGCTGAGCGACGCTAGCCGCGGAGCTCGGTGAGCACGGCCTCCAGCTGATCGACTGCCCAGTCGAGGTCGGCAGACTCCACCACAATGGGCGGCGCCAGGCGGATCGTTGAGCCGTGGGTGTCTTTGACGAGCACACCGCGCTCCATCAGCAGTTCACACACCTGGCGTCCGGTCGCGAGTGCAGGATCGATGTCGACGCC
>Ga0247808_10000173_pt1 | contig 39853 bp, 35 predicted proteins | sample UWRJL089202R1_FD_179914 | JGI IMG/M metagenome (GOLD analysis project Ga0247808, IMG submission 179914) | Plant litter microbial communities from Arlington Agricultural Research Station in Wisconsin, United States - UWRJ-L089-202R-1 | ecosystem: Environmental > Terrestrial > Plant litter >...
GTGGTGCCGTCTTCCCACTCGATGGTCTTCGAGCTGGAGACCGTCGAACGGGTAAGGAACGTCGCACCCGACGCGAGGTCGCGGAAGACCACGGGAGCGTATGTGGGGTGAATGTCAGACTTCATGGAGACTTCCTTGTTGCGTGTCGATGGGTGGGTTCTGGCTCGCCGGTTGCGGCAGAAAAGTATTCCGGTCTTAAGGACCAGCTATGGAGTTTAGCAGAATCTGAGGGCCTCGGGTGGCCGACGCCCGGGAGGGCTCAGATTGCCCGGGCCGAGAAGCGTCCGTCGGTCTCGGTCAGCTCGATGGGCAGGCCGAACGCGCGGGTCAGGGTGTCCGAGGTGAGGGACTCCGCCAGCGGGCCGGCGCTGACGACGCTGCCGCCGGACAACAGCAGAACGTGGGTGAATCCGCGCGGGATCTCTTCCACGTGGTGGGTAACCATGATGATGGCCGGGGAGTTCGGTTCGCTCGCGAAGCCGCTCAGCAGACGGAGCAGTTCTTCCCGAGCGCCGAGGTCGAGGCTCGCGGCGGGTTCGTCGAGAAGCAGGATCTCGGGGTCGGTCATGATCGACCGGGCGATCTGCACGCGCTTCTGTTCGCCGTCGCTCAGGCTGCCGAATGTGCGGTCGGCCAGGTGGTCGAGCTTCCATTCGGTGAGCACCCGCTGCGCGCGGCGCTCGTCGATCTCTTCGTACTCCTCGTTCCAGCGGCCGGTGACCGAGTAGGCCGCCGTCATCACGACGTTGAGCACGGTCTCGTTGGCCGGCACCCGGCGGGCCATGGCGGTGGAGGCGAAGCCGATCCGCGGACGCAGCTCGAACAGGTCGCTGCCGCCGATGGGCTCCTCGAGCACCTCGGCGGTACCGGAGGACGGGTGCATGAGCGCGGCGGCGATCTGCAGTGTCGTGGTCTTCCCCGCACCGTTCGGTCCGAGGATGACCCAGCGCTGATCGCTGTCTACACTCCAATCCACTGAGTCGAGGATGGTTGTGCCACCCCGGACGACGGAGACTCCGGTGAAGTGAAGAACGTTGACCATGCACCCATGTTATCGGGCGGCGCTGGGCCCCTCGGTCACGCTAGAGCAGTGCGGCGTAAATCTCCCGCGTGCTCGCGGCTATCTGGCCCCAGCTGAACATCTCCTCGGCCCGGACCCGGCCGGCGCGGCCCATCCGGGCGGCCAGATCGGGGTCGGCGAGCACCTCGGTGAGGGTGCGGGCCAGATCGGCGACGAAGACCTCGGGGTCGGTCGGGGTGCCTGTCCCGTCGCTGAGCTGGTCGATGGGGACCAGCCGGCCGGTGACGCCATCCGCAACGACCTCGGGGATGCCGCCGGTCGCGGTGCCCACCACGGGCAGGCCGCAAGCCATGGCTTCGAGGTTGACGATGCCGAGCGGTTCGTAGACCGAGGGGCAGACGAAGACCGTGCCGGCCGTGAGCACGGCAGAGAGCTCGTGCTGCGGCAGCAGCCTGTCGATCCAGACGACGCCGGATCGTTCCTTCTGCAGTTCTTCGACCAGGCCGGTGACCTCGGCGAGGATGCCGGGCGTGTCAGGGGCGCCCGCGCAGAGCACGAGCTGCACCTCAGGCGGAAGCATCGCGGCTGCGCGCAGGAGGTACGGGAGGCCCTTCTGCCGGGTGATCCGGCCGACGAACACCACCGACGGTCGGTCGGGGTCGATGCCGAGCGCGCGCACCACGTCGGCGTCGGTCGTCGGTTTCCACCGGTCAAGGTCGATGCCGTTGTACACCACGTGCACACGGGACTCGTCCAGGGCGGGATAGCTGCGCAGGATGTCGGCGCGCATGCCTCCGCTGACGGCGATGACGGCGTCGGCGGCTTCGAACGCGGTCTTCTCGATCCAGCTCGACACACGGTAGCCGCCGCCCAGCTGCTCGGCCTTCCACGGGCGCAACGGCTCGAGGCTGTGGGCGGTGACCACGTGCGGCACCCCGTGCAGCAGCTTGGCGATGTGCCCGGCCCCGTTGGCGTACCAGGTGTGCGAGTGCACCACATCGGCGCCCTGCACGTCCTGGGCCATCTGCAGGTCGACGCCGAGGGTGGTGAGTGTCGCATTGGCCTCGGCCAGTTCGGCGGGCACGCCGTACGCGAACGTGTCGGCCTCCGTCCGGGGGGCGCCGAAGCACCGCACCGTGACATCGATGTCGGTGCGGAGGGCCTTGACCAGCTCGGCGACGTGAACGCCGGCCCCTCCATAGATCTCGGGCGGGTATTCCTTGGTGAGCAGATCGACGCGCATGCAGTAAAACTAGCGCAGGGCGATGGGCTGACACACCCCCGCACGCTGGTCGGAAGCACCGGATGGCCCTAATCTAAAGTTATGAAGGCCCAGAAGATCTTTGGAATCGTTCTCGCAGGCGGCGAGGGAAAACGGCTGATGCCGTTGACCGAAGACCGCGCCAAACCAGCGGTGCCGTTTGGGGGGCATTACCGGTTGATCGACTTCGCATTGTCGAATCTGATCAACTCCGGTGTCACCCAGATCGTCGTCCTGACCCAGTACAAGTCCCACAGCCTCGACCGTCACGTGTCTCAGACCTGGCACGTGTCCGGCGGGCTGTTCAACTCCTACATCGCCTCCGTGCCCGCGCAGCAGCGGCTCGGCAAGCGCTGGTTCAGCGGGTCGGCGGACGCCATCCTGCAGAGCCTCAACCTCATCCACGATGAGAAGCCCGACATCGTCGTCGTGGTCGGTGCCGACCACGTCTACCGCATGGACTTCAGCCAGATGATCCAGGCGCACATCGATTCCGGTGCGCAGGCCACCGTGGCGGCCATCCGGCAGCCCATCGGCCTGGCCGACCAGTTCGGCGTCATCGAAGTGGATGCCGCAACGCCGGACCGGATCAGCGACTTCCGGGAGAAGCCCAAGGATGCCATCGGCCTGGCCGACGCGCCGCACGAGGTGTTCGCCTCGATGGGCAACTACGTCTTCAACGCCGACGCGCTGATCGAGGCCGTTCGCCGTGACGGCGAACGCACCGACTCCAGCCACGACATGGGCGGCGACATCGTCCCCGACTTCGTCTCCCGCGGCGAGGCCGGCGTCTACGACCTGCAGCGCAACGACGTGCCGGGGTCCACCGACCGCGACCGGTACTACTGGCGCGATGTGGGAACCATCGACTCGTTCTTCGAGGCCCACCAGGACCTGATCAGCGCCCTGCCGGTGTTCAACCTGTACAACCAGAGCTGGCCGATCTTCAGCCAGCAGCTGAACTCACCGCCGGCCAAGTTCGTGCGCGACGCCAAGGGTTCGCTGGGCACCGTGATCGATTCGATCGTCTCGCTCGGCTGCGTCATTTCCGGCGCCCACCTCGAGCGCAGTGTCGTCGGCCCCTGGGCCGTCATCGACTCTGGCGCCCACGTGGTCGACTCGATCGTCTTCGACCGGGTGCAGATCCGGCCGGGCGCCGTGGTGCACCGCGCGATCCTCGACAAGGACGTCATCGTCGCGGAGGGCGCCAACATCGGCGTCGACCGTGACCGTGACCTCGCCCGGGGGTTCAGTGTCACCGAGTCCGGGATCACCGTGGTCGGCAAGGGCGTGCACGTTCACCCGTGAATGCCCCAGCTAGGCTCCTCGTCGTCCTGGATGCCGATTCCACCCTGATCGAGAACGAGGTCATCGAGCTCCTCGCTGACGCGGCCGGTTCCCTCGCCCTGGTGGCCGAGGTGACCGACCGTGCCATGCGCGGCGAACTCGACTTCGCGGAGAGCCTGCGGCAACGGGTCGCCACCCTCGCCGGACTGTCCACCGACGTCTTCGCCCAGGTGGGTGCCCTGATCCGTCCCACCGCAGGCGTGCACGACCTCATCAACGGTCTGCACGTCGGCGGCAGCCGGATCGGAGTCGTCTCCGGCGGCTTCCACGAGCTCCTCGACCCGCTGGCCGCGACCCTGGGTCTCGATCACTGGCGGGCCAACCGGCTCGAGGTCGAGGACGGCCACATCACCGGCAGGCTGTCCGGGCCGATCATCGACGCGTCGGCGAAAGCGGCCGCCCTGGTCGAATGGGCGGCGTTGGACGGCGTCGACCTCTGCTCTACGGTGGCGGTGGGCGACGGGGCCAACGACCTCACCATGATGCGCATTGCCGGTCTTGGAGTGGCGTTCAATGCCAAGCCCATCGTGCGCCGCTCGGCCGACCTGGTGATCGGCACGAACGACCTCAGCCAGGTACTGCCCCTCCTGGGCCTGCGCGGCTGACCCCTGGCGCTTGCGCCGAACGCACAGAAGAACCGAAGAAGCCCGGCGGGACCACTGGTCCGGCCGGGCTTCCGTCTGTGCGGTGGGCTGCCTAGTGGCCCATTCCCAGTCCGCCGTCGACGGGGATGACGGCACCCGAGATGTAGGACGCGTCGTCGCCCGCGATCCAGGTGACCACCCGTGCGACCTCTGCCGGGGAGGCAAAGCGTCCGGCCGGGATGTTCCGCTTGTACTCGGCCTGCTGCGCCTCGGGAAGCGCTGCGGTCATGTCGGTCTCGATGAACCCGGGGGCGACGACGTTCGCCGTGATGCCCCGTGCGCCGAGTTCGCGGGTGACCGAACGGGCGAGGCCCACGAGTCCGCTCTTCGACGAGGAGTAGTTGACCTGGCCGGCCGAACCGTAGAGGCCGACGACGCTGGAGATCAGGACGATCCGGCCGAAGCGGGCCTTGAGCATGCCCTTGGAGGCGCGCTTGACCACGCGGAAGGCTCCGCTGAGGTTCGTGTCGATGACGGACGTGAAGTCCTCTTCGCTCATCCGCATCAGGAGGGTGTCCTTGGTGATGCCGGCGTTGGCCACGACGACCTCGACGGGGCCGTAGGCGGCCTCGATCTCGGTGAACGCCGCATCGATGGAGGCGTAGTCGGTGACGTCGGCGCGCACGGTGAGGCTGCCGGCGGGGCCCTCACCGGAGCGGGCCGTGATGGCTACCCGGTGCCCCTGGGCGATGAACTCCTCGGCGATGGCGTAGCCGATGCCGCGGTTGCCTCCCGTTACCAGAACTGTTCGAGCGGTCGCCATGGCGCGGTCCTTTCAGTGAGCATGCCCGCATTCAGCGCGGGCACAGATTCATTCAGCTTAGAGCGTTCCGGGATGTGACCCACGGGGCGGGCAGGGGACGTAGGCTTGTTTCAGAGCGTGGACAGGCATATTTGGATCCCTGAGCGATGGGCACGATGAAGCAGCAGCAGTCGATCACGACGCTCCCCCCGTCACCGGACGAGGAGCGGCGACGTCGCATGATCAGGTACACGGTCACCATGGGCATCCGCATGGTGTGTATCGTTTTGATGCTCTTTGTGCACGGGTGGTGGCTGCTCGTGTGCGCCCTCGGCGCCATCCTGCTGCCGTACTTCGCCGTCATCGCCGCGAACGTGCACGGCGAGCAGCGGACGACGCCGGTCCTGCGGCCGGGCGCCATCGAGCTCTCCCGTGGCGCTGAGGCGCCGCACGACAGGGCCGCACGGCCTGAAACCGTCACGCCCGACGAGTCCGCGCGAGCGGGCGACGGAGAGGACGCGCGGTGATCGGGTTCGGCGCCGCCCCCGAGACGACCAACTGCTCGCGAGCGGGATGCCGGGAACTGGCTTCCTGGCGCTTGGACTGGCGGAATCCGCGTATCCATACCGAAGACCGGGTGAAGACCTGGCTGGCGTGTGACGAGCACGTCGACTTCCTCCGGGACTTCCTGTCGACCCGCGACTTCCCGTTGCGCGTGAGCCCCCTGGAGTCCGCTGATCCTGCCGGGGCTGAGCTGACCGGGACTGAGCTGACCGGGACGGAGCTCGCGTGAGCGGCTGGCGCTTCCTGATCTCCCGGCAGTGGGCCGGTTACCTGGCCCTCACCATCGTGTTCGCTGTCATCTGCTCCGGCCTCGGTGTGTGGCAGCTCGCCCGCCGCGCCGAGGCTCAGGCCGAGATCAGCCGGGTGGAGACGAACTTCGACGCAGAGGCCGTGCCGGTCACCGAAGCGCTTCCGAGCCTGGACTCCTTCGAGGAGTCGCAGAAGTGGTTGCCGGTTGAACTCACAGGAACCTACCTCAGGGACGAAGAGATCCTGGTGCGCAACCGCCCGTTGAACATCAACCCGGGTTTCGAGGTGCTCACTCCCCTGTTGCTGACCGACGGCGATGTGTTCATCGTGAACCGTGGCTGGGTGCCCACCGGCGAGGACCAGAACGCGCCGGACTCCGTTCCGGCCGCTCCTGCCGGGGAGGTCACAGTGATCGCCCGGCTCAAGCAGGGCGAACCGTCTCTGGCCGGGCGCAGCGCCACGGGCAACCAGATCGCGACGATCAACCTGACCGAGATCGCCGAACGGCTCGGGACCGACACCTACACCGGCGCCTACGGCCTGATGAAGTCCGAGGACCCGGCCACCGCCGACCGTCCGACGGCGGTGACCCGGCCGGTACGGGACGAGGGACCGCACCTGTCGTACGCGTTCCAGTGGTTCGTTTTCGCCCTGATGGGCTTCATCGGCCTGGGCTGGGCGGCCCGCCAGGAGTACCGCAACATCAACGCTGAGGATCCCGACGAGCGCGTCAGGGCCGCAGACCGGGCCCGTCGCCAGGCGGCCAAGCCGCGCAGCGACGCCGACATCGAGGACGAGCTGGTCGACCAGCACTCCTGAAGCGGAACCGGCCGGAACGTACCGGCCCCGGCTGCTAGGCCAGCGTGATCAGGTCCAGGTAATCCTTGTTCCAGTGGTCCTCGGTGCCGTCGGGCATGATGAGCACCCGCTCGGGGTTGAGTGCCTCGACGGCACCCTCATCGTGGCTGACCAGCACCACGGCGCCGGTGAAGTGCGCGAGGGCGTCGAGGATCTCTTCGCGGCTGGCCGGGTCGAGGTTGTTGGTCGGTTCGTCGAGCAGCAGCACGTTGGCACCGGAGACCACGATCATGGCCAGGGCCAGCCGGGTCTTCTCTCCACCGGAGAGCACCCCGGCAGGCTTGTGCGAGTCGTCCCCGGTGAACAGGAACGAACCGAGGACCCTCCGGGCCTCCATCTCGGTGATGTTCGGCGAGGAGGAGATCATGTTCTGCAGCACGCTGCGCTTCACGTCGATCGTCTCGTGCTCCTGGGCGAAGTAGCCGATCCGCAGGCCGTGACCGGCCACGATCTCGCCCGTGTCCGGCTTGTCGACGCCGGCCAGCATCCGCAGCAGGGTGGTCTTGCCGGCACCGTTGAGGCCCAGGATGACGACCTTGGAGCCGCGGTCGATGGCGAGATCGACGGCGGCGAAGATCTCGAGCGAGCCGTAGCTCTTGGACAGATCACTGGCCATCAGCGGGGTGCGGCCGCACGGAGCGGGCTCGGGGAAGCGCAGCTTGGCGACCCGGTCGACGACACGCACGGCATCCAGGCCGGACAGGAGCTTCTCGGCACGCGCGACCATCTGGTGCGCGGCAGCGGCCTTACTGGCCTTGGCGCCGAACTTGGCGGCCTGCAGCTGCAGGGTCGACGCCTTCTTCTCAGCGTTCGCGCGTTCCTTCTTGCGACGGTCGGCGTCGGCGACGCGCTGGCGCTGGTAGTTCTTCCAGTTCATGTTGTAGATGTCGATGACCATGCGGTTGGCATCCAGGTAGAACACCCGGTTCACCGTGTCGCCGACCAGCTCGATGTCGTGGCTGATGATGATGCAGCCGCCGCGGTAGTTCTTCACGAACTCGCGCAGCCACACGACCGAATCGGCGTCGAGGTGGTTGGTGGGCTCGTCGAGGATCATTGTCTCGGCGGCAGAGAACAGGATGCGGGCCAGCTCGATGCGGCGACGCTGGCCGCCGGAGAGGGTGCGCAAGGGCTGGTCGAGGATCCGGTCGGGCAGGTTCAGGTTGCTCGCGATCGACGCGGCCTCGGCCTCGGCGGCGTATCCGCCCAGCGCGTTGAACTCGTCGGTGAGGGTGCCGTACCGCTTCATGGCCCGTTCGCTGACCTTGCTGTCGGCGCTACCCATCTCGATGCCGGCCTGAGTGAGGCCCAGCGAGATGGTGCCGAGTCCGCGGGCATCCAGGATCCGGGTGCGAGCCAGCATGTCGGGGTCACCGGAGCGCGGGTCCTGCGGCAGATAGCCGATCTCGCCGGAGCTTTCGATCTTGCCCTTTGTGGGCAGCGTCTCCCGGGCCAGGGTCTTCGTCAGCGTCGTCTTGCCGGCACCGTTCCGGCCGACCAGGCCGATCTTGTCGCCGGCGGACACCCGGAAGTTGACGTCCTCCATGAGCACGCGCGCCCCAACTCGGATTTCGAGATCTTGCACACTGAGCACAGCAATAGTCCATTCGAGGGAGTCGTGGGAGGGCCGGCCGAACCCGGCCAGTCCACCAGTATATTTGCTCGCGCGGCCTTTCCGACCCGAAGTGCCCGAATAGGCGCTGCCCGGCTTGTTCTAGCGGGCCGGAAGACGCTCCGGTGAGAGCACTCCAGCGAGGCCCGACCGCAACCACTCCGTGTAGGTTTCCCCCGACCAGCCGAGGTCGACCACCAGGGTCTGGAATGCCTGGGGATGAGCCAGCGCCCAGATCGACGCGGCAGCCTCGTGGTCGCTGAGTCCGGCGCGCAGGCCGAAGCGGGACCGGAGCGCTTCGACGGCCTCGCTGCACGCGTGCAGGCTCCGAGCGGCACTCGAGCGTTCCAGTTCGCGGATCTCGGGGTCGATCCCCGCAGCCTCGGTGAGCACCCTCCGGATCGGCGCGGCCCGCTGATTGCCGTCGGCCAGCCAGAGTGCGAGGAGCCCGAACGCGGCCGAACCGGACGCGGCCTCGGTGAGCCGCGACACGAGCTCGTGTACCGCCCGGCCGGGGCCCGTGCGGTGGTCGGCGGCGGCGAGGACCGCGGCGAGGATCTCCGCCTTCGACCCGATGGTGTTGTAGATCGTCTGCACGGCCACGCCGCCACGGTCCGCGATGGCGGCGATCGACGTGCCCACGTAGCCGCGCTCCCGCATCAGCACAGCGGCCGCCTCGATGATCTCAGCGCGGGTGGCCGCGGTGTGGGCGTCACGGCGGGCCTGGCTGCGGGAACGGGGCATATCCATCCGCTTAGAATACCGGTCTAACCGATGGATGAGAGTTACATCGGTCTCGCATGCCGGTTAACGCAGATCGCGCCGGCTGCGGATGCGGGTGCATCCGGAGCCGGCGCGAGTCGGTCGTCGAGAGCGATCGGTCAGATGGAGAAGCCCAGGGCCCGCATCATGTCCCGACCGTCGTCGGTGATCTTCTCGGGGCCCCACGGCGGCATCCAGACCCAGTTGATCCGGAACTGCTCCACAACGCCGTCCAGGGCCTCTGCTGTCTGCTCCTCGAGCACGTCGGTGAGCGGGCAGCCGGCGCTGGTCAGCGTCATGTGGATGATGAGGGCGTCGTTCTCGTCGTCCCAACCGAGGTCGTAGATGAGTCCGAGGTCGACGACGTTGATGCCGAGCTCAGGGTCCATGACGTCCTTGAGCGCCTCTTCGATCTCGTCGAAGCGCGCCGGGGTGAGTGTCGAAACCATGGTTCTAGCCTACGGGCGTCTCGGCGAGGAAGCGATCGTAACCTTCGTCTTCCAGACGGTCGGCGAGCTCGGGGCCGCCCTGCTCGGCGATGCGGCCGTCGACGAACACGTGCACGAAGTCCGGCTTGATGTAGCGCAGGATGCGCGTGTAGTGCGTGATCAGGAGCAGGCCGAGTCCGGTGTTCTCCTTGGCGCGGTTGACACCTTCGGAGACGATCTTCAGGGCGTCCACGTCGAGACCGGAGTCGGTCTCGTCCAGGACGGCGAACTTCGGCTTGAGCAGTTCGAGCTGCAGGATCTCGTTGCGCTTCTTCTCGCCGCCGGAGAAGCCCTCGTTGACGTTGCGCTCGGCGAAGCTCTTGTCCATGCGCAGCTTGGTCATGGACTCGCGAACGTCCTTGATCCAGGTACGGATGGGCGGGGCCTCACCCTCGATGGCGGTCTTGGCGGTGCGGAGGAAGTTGGTGACCGTGACCCCGGGGATCTCCACCGGGTACTGCATCGCCAGGAAGAGGCCGGCGCGTGCGCGCTCGTCAACCGTCATGGTGAGCACCTCGGCGCCATCGAGAAGAATGGAGCCACTGTCGACGTGATACTTCGGGTGGCCGGCGATGGTGTACGCCAGGGTCGACTTGCCGGAGCCGTTGGGGCCCATGATGGCGTGGATCTCACCCTCGTTGATGGTGAGGTCGACGCCGCGCAGGATCTGCTTGGTGCCCTGGTCGGTCTCGACGCTGACGTGCAGGTCTTTGATCTCAAGAACAGACATTATTCGGTATCTCTTTCGTTGTCCGCGGTGTCGCGGGCGTTCAGTGTGTGGGGCCGGCGGATGCGTGCGTGCCGTGGGCGACGCGTCAGACGGCGATGGTGACCAGAGGATCGATGAACACGTCACCGTCGATCAGGTCGACCTGGTACACGGGGACGGGCTCATAGGCCGGCAGAGTGAGCGGCCGACCGGTCTTCAGGGAGAACTTGGAACCGTGCGCCCAGCATTCCAGGGTGTCTCCCTCGACGAAACCCTCCGACAGCGAGATGTCGCCGTGGGTGCAGGTGTCACCGATGGCGAAGACAGCGCCATGGGAGTCGCGGACGACGGCGATGTTCACGCCGCCGATCTCAACCTTGATGGCCTCGTTGGGTTCGAGGTCGTCGAGCGCGCAAATCTTGGTGGACGCCATGTTCAGTTGCCTTCTGTTCCGCGGAGCTCGTCTTCGATGGCGCCCTGCAGGCGCTCTTCGAGCGGCTTCGATCCGATATGTTGCACGATTTCGCTGAGGAATCCGCGCACGACGAGACGTCGAGCCTCGAGCTCGCCGATGCCACGGGACTGCAGGTAGAACAGCTGCTCGTCGTCGAAGCGGCCGGTGGCGCTGGCGTGGCCGGCCCCGAGGATGTCGCCGGTCTCGATTTCGAGGTTCGGGATCGAGTCGGCGCGGGTTCCCTCTGTGAGGACCAGGTTGCGGTTCTGCTCGTAGCTGTCGGTCCCAGGGGCCGTGTTCCCGATGAGCACGTCGCCGATCCACACGGTGCGGGCGCCGGCGCCCTGCAGGGCGCCCTTGTAGTTGACCCGGCTGCGGCTGTTCGCCGCGTCGTGGTTGACGTAGACCTGCTGCTCGAGGTGCTGGCCGGCGTCTGCGAAGTAGAGCCCGTACAGTTCGGTGTCGCTGCCGGGACCGGCCAGCTGCACCGACGGGTTGACCCGCACGATGCTGCCGCCGAGAGAGACGACGACGTGCTTGAGGCGGGCGTCGCGGCCGATGGTGGCGAAGTGGTTGGCGAGCTGCACGGCATCCGCGTCCCACTCCTGCAGGGTCACCACAGTGAGGTTCGCGGATTCACCGACGATGATCTCGACGTTCTCGGAGAGCCGGGCGGTGCCCGTGTTCTGCAGGATCACCACGGCCTGGCTGAACGGCCGGGCCTCGATGACGGTGTGCGCGGCGCGCGGCGCCGAGCCCAGCCCGGACCGGGTGATGGTGATCTCCTTGGCCTCCTCACCGCTGACGGTGATGGCCAGGGCCTTGTCGAAGCTGCTCCAGGCGTTGGCGGCGGCGCGTTCCTCCGGGGCCCCGGCCGTACCGATGCGGGCATCCGTGCGGTCGACCCAGGACACGTCGACGTCGGCGAGCGGCGTCGAGTCGATGTCGTAGGCGGAGCCGTCCAGGGTGCCGCCGGTGAGGTCGGTGAACTTGGCGACGGGCGAGAGCTTCCACACCGCTTCCCGGCCGGTGACGGCGGGGAAGTCGGCGACGTCGAAGCTCTTGAACCTGGCGGACCGGGTCTGCACGGGGACGAAGCCGAAGCGTCCGTCCGAGTGTTCCTTGATGCCGTGCTGTTCGGCGGTGGGCAGGGCCTCCGACGATGATGCGGATGTGGGTGCTGTTGAAGTCGAGGCGGCGGACATTTAGCCGACGGATCCTTCCATGCCCATTTCAATGAGCTTGTTGAGTTCGAGGGCGTACTCCATCGGGAGCTCCCTGGCGATGGGTTCGATGAACCCGCGCACGATCATGGCCATGGCCTCGTCTTCGGGCATGCCGCGGCTCATCAGGTAGAAGAGCTGCTCTTCGCTGACCCGCGAGACAGTGGCCTCGTGGCCGAGCTGCACGTCGTCGACGCGGATGTCGATGGCCGGGTAGGTGTCGGAACGCGACTGGGTGTCGACCAGCAGGGCGTCGCAGCGCACGGTGTTGGCGGAGTGGTGCGCGGTGGCATCCACCCGCACCTCACCGCGGTACCCGGCGCGGCCGCCTCCGCGGGCGATCGACTTGGAGACGATCGAGGACTGCGTGTACGGAGCCATGTGGATCATCTTGGCGCCGGCATCCTGGTGCTGGCCGGGGCCGGCGAACGCGACGGACAGGGTCTCGCCCTTGGCGTGCTCCCCCATCAGGTAGATCGACGGGTACTTCATGGTGACCTTGGAGCCGATGTTGCCGTCGATCCACTCCATGGTCGCGCCCTCAGCTGCCGTGGCGCGCTTGGTGACCAGGTTGTAGACGTTGTTCGACCAGTTCTGGATGGTCGTGTAGCGAACGCGGGCGTTCTTCTTCACGATGATCTCGACGACCGCGGAGTGCAGCGAGTCGGACTTGTAGATCGGGGCCGTGCAGCCCTCGATGTAGTGCACGTAGCTGCCCTCGTCGGCGATGATCAGCGTGCGCTCGAACTGGCCCATGTTCTCGGTGTTGATCCGGAAGTACGCCTGCAGCGGGATCTCGACGTGCACGCCGGGCGGCACGTAGACGAACGAGCCGCCGGACCACACCGAGGTGTTCAGGGCGGCGAACTTGTTGTCTCCCGAGGGGATGACACTGCCGAAGTACTCCTCGAAGAACTCCGGGTGCTCGCGGAGCGCCGTGTCGGTGTCCATGAAGATGACGCCCTGGGCTTCGAGTTCCTCGTTGATCTGGTGGTAGACCACTTCGGACTCGTACTGGGCGGCGACGCCGGACACGAGACGCTGACGCTCAGCCTCCGGGATGCCGAGCTTCTCGTAGGTGTTCTTGATGTCGTCGGGCAGGTCTTCCCAGGTCTGGGCCTGCTTCTCGGTGGAGCGGACGAAGTACTTGATGTTGTCGAAGTCGATCTCGGAGAGATCCGCGCCCCAGGTGGGCATGGGCTTCCGCTCGAAGAGCGCCAGTGCCTTCAGTCGGCGCTCCAGCATCCAGGCCGGTTCCTTTTTCAGGTTCGAGATATCGGTGACGACCTCGGGCGAGATTCCGCGGCGAGCGGAGGCTCCTGCGGCGTCGGAATCGGACCAGCCGAATTCATAGACCCCCAGCCCCTCGAGCTCGGGTCGGTCCAGTAGAACGTCAGACATCTTTACCTCTTCTCCTACCCACATCAACCCGGATATCAGTCCGGTCATTCCCGCCAGGCGTGCGTGTCCGACCGACTGGTCGAACGTGCAGCGCCCGGTGAGGGTGAGTTGTGTGGATGGCTACGTTGCGTACCTAAGATGAACACGGGCCGGTCGTGCCGCGTTGTGCGAATGCACGTGGCGGGCACTGGGCCCGTGAAACACCTAATTCTACAGGCTAGTGATGTTATTAGTAGTGCGACCCGGCGTATTCACATACGCACGCACCAGCAGGGAGCAGAACCCGTGAACCGGATAGTCCAGTGGTTGCCCACGAACGTGGACCGACGCCTCATCGTGCTCGGCTGGGTGTACCTGGCCGCCCAGATATTCCTGGTCGGCACCGGAGGGCTCGTGCGGCTCACCAGCTCGGGCCTCGGCTGCCCGACCTGGCCCAAGTGCACGGCGGATTCGCTGGTCAACACCCCCGAGATGGGCATCCACGGCGTCATCGAATTCGGCAACCGCCTGCTCGGTGTGCTGCTCGGCCTGGTCGCCATCGTGGCCTTCGTCGCGGTGCTGCGGATGCGCCGCAGCCGCCCCGACCTGTTCCGTCTCACCCTGCTGGCCGGCCTGGGCATCCCCGCTCAGGCCGTGATCGGCGGCATCAGCGTGCTCACGCAGCTCAACCCCTATGTCGTGGGCTTGCACTTCGTGATCTCGGTGATCCTCGTCGGGCTCTGCACCGCGTTCCTCTACCGGCTGTACACGGTCTCCGGCCCCCGGGAGCGCGTGGTCCCGCGCTGGTTCCTCATCGTCACCCACCTCACCACCTTCGCCGTGGCCGTGACCATCGCCGTGGGGATCCTCACGACAGGCTCCGGCCCGCACGCCGGTGACGCCGACGCTCCCCGCAACGGTCTGGACTCCGAGTTCCTCCAGCACGTGCACAGCTGGCCTGCCTACGTGACCCTGGTCTTGACGCTGGTCCTGGTGGTGGGGGCGGTGTCGCTCCACCTGCCCGTGCGCCGCTGGGTGCTGCTGCTGCTCGCCGTGGAGTTGGTGCAGACCGTCGTGGGACTCACCCAGGCCAACCTCGGCCTGCCGGCGCTGCTCGTGGGCATCCACATGGTGCTCGCCTGCGTGCTCGCCGCTGCCATGACCGCCGTGGTTCTCAACCTCAAGCAGCCCGTTGTCGCTGCTGCTCCCCCGGCCCCACGCACGAACGCCGAGTCCTTCACCCACTGACCCGCTGCCCCACTGCCTCACTGCCTCACTGCCTCACTGCCCCGCTGACCCGCTGACCGGCTGCCCTGCTGAGCCCCTGCCCCGCGACTCACGCGTGCACTTCCACGGGCTCACGGCCTCCCGCGAAAGCGGGGAAACGGTCACCTCAGCACCCGCGAAGCAGCCACATCACCGCTCTCGGGGAGGCCCCTCTCGTGAGGCACTTCGAGAATGACCCCTCTCGCGAGAGCGGGGAAGCGGTCACGTCAGCACCCGCGAAGCAGCCACAGCACCGCTTTCGCGGATGGTGCCTCCCGCGAGAGCGGGGAAACGGTCACGTCAGCGTGCGGGAAGCAGCCATATGGCCGCTCTCGCGGAGGCCCCCGCGTGAGGCACTTCGAGAATGACCCCTCTCGCGAGAGCGGCGAAGCGGTCACGTCAGCACCCGCGAAGCAGCCACATCACCGCTTTCGCGGATGGTGCCTCTCGCGAGAGCGGGGAAACGGTCACCTCGGTGCGCGCGAAGCAGCCATATGGCCGCTTTCGCGGGTGGCACACGAGCGCACCGGGGCAGAGCGAGAGAAGGGCGGGCGGCTAGAAGGGCAGCAGCGGGTCCACGCCGACGGCCACGAAAACCAGCGTGAGGTACGCGATCGAGCCGTGGAAGACGCGCATCGGCGACACGTGCTCGTGCCGGATGGTGAGGTTGTACAGGCGGTGGGTCTCGTAGATGAACCAGGCACCGGCTGCGATGGCCACGACGCTGTAGACCAGCCCCATGTCGGCGATCGGGATGAGCAACAGCGAGCAGGCCACGGTCGCCCACGCGTAGAGGATGACCTGCAGCCCGACCTGGGCGCGGCCGCGCACCACGGCGAGCATCGGGACTCCGGCCGCCTGATAGTCGTCGCGGTACTTCATCGACAACGGCCAGTAGTGCGGCGGGGTCCACAGGAAGATGATCAGGAACAGGATGAACGGCGGCCAGGACAGGTCCCCGGTCACGGCGGCCCAGCCGATCAGCACCGGCATGCAGCCGGCCACGCCGCCCCAGACGATGTTCTGCGCCGTGCGGCGCTTGAGGATCATCGTGTAGAACACCACGTACAGCAGGATGGCGCCGAGCGAGAGGAGCGCGGCCACCCAGTTCGTGAAGATCCAGAGCCACGCGATGGACACGGCGCCCAGAACCCAGGCGAACACCAGGGCCTGCCGGTCCGAGAGCTCCCCGGTGACCAGGGGACGCCCCTGCGTGCGGTTCATCAACCGGTCGATGTCGCGGTCGAGGTAGCAGTTGAACGCGCCGGCCGATCCGGCACTGAAGGCACCGCCGATCAGGGTGGCCAGCACCAGCCACAGGCTGGGGATGCCGCGCTCGGCCAGGATCATCGTCGGGGCCGTGACAACAAGCAGCAATTCGACCACGCGGGGCTTCGTGAGCGACAGATAGGCGCGGAAGGTGTTGCCCGCCCGCTGGAATCGGTCAGGCCCGTTGAGGGTGGGCGTCTGTTCGGCGGTATCCATAACTCCTCGTGCGCTTCGCATATTGCCGCAATTCTAGATCATTCCGTCACCTCTCACTCCCGGCCTGCCCGTGCGAGCCTGGCGCAATGCCGCCGAAACAACACCGGCAATTCGGGTTCCCTATACTGGAATGGCTCGCCAATCTAAGGTGCATGCATCCGTGAGCCACCTGATACGGGCACTCTCTTGCGCACCTCGATGCCGATAACGATGTCGGCGGGCAAACACTCTCCAGCGGCGCGGGATAAAGACGTGCCGCCTTTGACGGATTCAGAAGGGTCAGTTCACGTGGCAGCATTGCAGTGGGATTCCATCGACAACCGGGCGGTCGACACCGCTCGCATCCTCGCGGCGGACGCCGTGGAAAAGGTCGGCAACGGCCACCCGGGAACGGCCATGAGCCTCGCCCCCGCGGCTTACCTGCTGTTCCAGAAAGTGATGCGTCGCGATCCCGCTGACAACGAGTGGATCGGCCGCGACAGGTTCATCCTCTCGGTGGGCCACAGCTCGCTCACCCAGTACGTGCAGTTGTACCTCGGCGGCTACGGCCTCGAGCTCGACGACCTCAAGGCCCTGCGCACCTGGGGCTCCAAGACCCCCGGCCACCCCGAGTACGGTCACACCGACGGCGTCGAGATCACCACCGGCCCGCTCGGCCAGGGCCTCGCCTCCGCCGTGGGCTTCGCCTACGCCTCACGCTTCGAGCGTGGCCTGTTCGACCCCGAGGCCGAAGCCGGCACCAGCCCCTTCGACCAGTTCGTCTACGTCATCGCCGGAGACGGCGACCTGCAGGAGGGCATCACCTCCGAGGCCTCCTCGCTCGCCGGACACCAGCAGCTCGGCAACCTGATCGCGATCTACGACTCCAACCAGATCTCGATCGAGGACGACACCAACATCGCTTTCACCGAGGATGTCGCGGCACGCTACGACGCGTACCACTGGCACGTGCAGACGGTCGACTGGAAGAAGACCGGCGAATACGTCGAGGACATCGCTGCCCTCAACGACGCCATCGAGGCGGCCAAGGCCGTCACCGACAAGCCGTCGCTGATCATCCTGAAGACCATCATCGGCTGGCCGAGCCCGAAGAAGCAGAACACCGGAAAGATCCACGGCTCCGCCCTCGGCGCCGAGGAACTCGCCGGAGTGAAGGAGATTCTCGGTTTCGACCCCGAGAAGACCTTCGAGGTCGCCGACGACGTCATCGCACACACCCGCAAGGCACTGGACCGCGGCGCTGAGGCGCACGCCGAGTGGAACGTGCGCTTCGACGCCTGGGCCGCCGCCAACCCCGAGCGTAAGGTCCTGCTGGACCGTATTCTGTCCGGCGACCTGCCCGACGGCGTCGAGGAGGCCCTCCCGGTCTTCCCCGCCGGCACCGAGGTCTCCACCCGTGCATCGTCCGGCAAGGTGCTCAACGCCCTCGGCCCGGTCATCCCCGAACTGTGGGGCGGCTCCGCAGACCTCGCCGAGTCGAACAACACCACGATCAGCAACTCCGCCTCGTTCATTCCGAGCGAGCACTCCACTCATGAGTGGACCGGCAACCCGTATGGCCGCGTGCTGCACTTCGGTATCCGCGAGCACGCCATGGCCGCGATCCTCAACGGCATCGTCCTGCACGGAAATACCCGCCCGTTCGGCGGCACCTTCCTGATCTTCAGCGACTACATGCGTCCGGCCGTGCGACTCGCCGCCCTCATGAAGGCCCCGTCGATCTTCGTCTGGACCCACGACTCCGTGGCCCTCGGCGAAGACGGACCGACCCACCAGCCGATCGAACAGCTCGCCACGCTCCGAGCCATTCCCGGACTCGACGTGGTGCGCCCCGGCGACGCCAACGAGGTCTCCTGGGCCTGGAAGACGATCCTCGAGCGCCGCAACGGCCCGGCCGGCATCGTGCTGACCCGCCAGAACATCCCCGTCTTCGAACGCGGCGAGGGTGACGCGACCGGCGAGACCTTCGCGTCGGCCAAGAACGTCGCCAAGGGTGCTTACGTGCTCGCCGAGGCCCCGAACGGAACGCCCGACGTGATCCTCATCGCCACCGGCTCCGAGGTGCAGCTGGCCGTCAACGCACGCGAGGCACTCAAAGCGGACGGCATCAACGCCCGCGTGGTCTCGGTACCGAGCCTGGAGTGGTTCGAGGAGCAGTCCGCCGAATACCGTGAGGCAGTTCTGCCGAGAGCGATCACCGCTCGGGTATCGGTTGAGGCCGGAATCGCGTTGACCTGGACTAAGTACGTCGGCGACCGCGGCCGCAGCGTCTCGATCGAGCACTTCGGTGCATCGGCCGACTACAAGACCCTGTTCCGCGAATTCGGTATCACCACGGAGGCCGTCGTCGCCGCCGCCAAAGAATCCCTCGCCGCGCTCTGAGCGCGACACCTACAAGCGCAGCATTCAAGGAGATTTGATTTTCATGACTGAAACAACCCCCACCGCCGCACTGTCCGCCGCGGGCGTCAGCATCTGGCTCGACGACCTGTCGCGTCAGCGCATCCAGTCCGGCGGACTGACGACCCTCATCGAGGAGAAGAACGTCGTCGGCGTCACCACCAACCCGACGATCTTCGCCGGTGCGCTCAGCAAGGGCGAGGCGTACGCTTCGCAGGTGGCCACGCTGGCCGCCGCCGGCACCACCGTCACGGATGCGGTCTTCGAGATCACCACCGACGACGTCGCCGCCGCCTGCGACATCTTCCGCCCGATCTACGACGCCACGAAGGGCTTCGATGGCCGCGTGTCGATCGAGGTCGAGCCCGGCTTCGCCCACGACGCCCAGAAGACCCTCGCCCAGGCCCAGCAGCTCTGGAACAAGGTCAACCGCCCCAACGCGATGATCAAGATTCCGGCGACCATCGAGGGCCTCGAGGCGATCACCGAAACCATCGCGCTGGGCATCAGCGTCAACGTCACGCTGATCTTCAGCCTCGAGCGCTACCGCGCCGTGATCAACGCTTACCTCACCGGCCTGGAGAAGGCCAAGGCCGCGGGCATCGACCTGTCGACCATCCACTCGGTCGCCTCGTTCTTCGTGTCGCGTGTCGACACCGAGATCGACAAGCGCCTCGCCGAGGTCGGCACCGAGGAAGCCCTCGCTCTGCAGAGCAAGGCCGGCGTCGCCAACGCGCAGCTCGCCTACCAGGTCTTCGAGCAGGCGTTCACGACCGAGCGCGCGTCCGTGCTGCTCGCGGCCGGCGCCAACAAGCAGCGTCCGCTCTGGGCCTCCACCGGCGTCAAGTCCGCCGACCTGCCCGACACCCTGTACGTGACCGAACTGGTCGCCCCCGAGGTCGTCAACACCATGCCGGAGAAGACCCTCGAGGCCACCTTCGACCACGGTGTCATCGTCGAAGGCGCCGTCACCGGCTCCTACGACGCCGCGAACGCCGTTCTCGACGCCATCGCTGCGCAGGGCGTCTCCTACGACGACGTCACCCGCGTGCTCGAAGAGGAGGGCGTTTCGAAGTTCATCATCTCCTGGAACGAACTCCTGGACACCGTGACGGCGGCGCTCGAGTCCGCCAAGTGAGTTTCCAGATCTCGGTGAGCGGTGCGGCGGCAGAGGCCGTCCGCACCATGGTCCCCACCCTGGTCGCCGACCTGATCGCCTCCGGCATCACGTCGCTCGACCCTGCCCTGTGGGGACCCGAGGTTGAGGAGGAGGCCGGCACACGGCTCGGCTGGACCGAGTCCGTGACCACCTCCCGTCCCCTCGTCGCCGAGATCACGGCCCTGCGCGAGGAACTCCACGCGCAAGGTGTCACTCACATCGTCCTTGCCGGCATGGGTGGTTCGTCGCTCGCCCCCGAGGTCATCACACGCACCAGCGGTGTCGACCTGACGGTGCTCGACGCGACCGACCCCGGCCAGGTGCGAGCGGCGCTGACCGACCGTCTCGAGTCCACCGCCCTGGTGGTGTCGTCGAAGTCTGGCGGCACCGTGGAGACGGACAGCCAGCGGCGAGTCTTCGAACGTGCCTTCCAGGATCGCGGGATCGACCCCGCGGAGCGCATCATCGTGGTCACCGACCCCGGCTCACCGCTCGAGGCGTCGGCCAGGGACGCCGGCTACCGGGTGTTCACCGCCGACCCGACAGTTGGCGGACGTTTCTCGGCGCTGACCGCATTCGGCCTGGTGCCCTCCGGCCTGGCCGGGGCGGACATCGCACAGCTCCTCGACGAGGCCGATGCCGTCTCCCTGACCCTGGCCGTCGACTCAGAGGACAACCCCGGTCTGATCCTCGGCGCTGCGATAGCCTCAGCCACTCCGCGCCGCGACAAGCTGGCCATCGTCTCCGACGGAACCCACATCGTGGGTTTTGCCGACTGGGCCGAACAGCTCATCGCCGAATCCACCGGCAAGGCCGGCACCGGCATCCTCCCCGTCGTTCTAGACGCGGATGCGCCGGAGCTCTCGGCATCTCTGCCCGACGTGCAGATCCTGCGCGTCGTGGCGGATGCCGGCGACGAGGTCTTCGGGCCCCTCGACGGCATGGATCTTGACGGGAGCGGCGAGATCCGTGTCAGCGGCACCCTCGGCGCCCAGTTCCTGGTGTGGGAGTACGCGACCGCCGTCGCCGGACGGCTGCTCGGGATCAACCCGTTCGACCAGCCCGACGTCGAATCCGCCAAGATCGCCACCCGCGGCCTGCTCGACGACCGTCCCGCTCCAGAGCCAGCCGCGTTCATCGCCGAGGGCATCGAGATCCGCGGCACGCCGCACGTCATCGGCGCGGCCAGCGACCTGGCCGGGGCCGTCGACGCGTTGCTCGAAGAACTCGGTCCGGACGGATACGTCGCCGTTCAGGCCTACGCGGACCGTGTGGCACTCCCCCAGCTCGCCGAGCTGCGGGGACTCCTGGCGACGCTGTCAGGTCGTCCGGTCACCTTCGGCTGGGGCCCCCGGTTCCTGCACTCCACCGGTCAGTTCCACAAGGGTGGCACCCCCACCGGCGTGTTCCTGCAGGTCCTCAGCACCCCCGCTGAAGACCTTGAGATCCCGGGCCGTCCGTTCACCTTCGGTGAGCTCATCCAGGCCCAGGCCGCCGGCGACGCCAGCGTCCTCGCCGAGCATGGTCGTCCGGTCCTCACCCTCACGTTGACCGACCCGGCTGCGAACATCAGCACCCTGTTCGCCGCAGTCCGGTAAGTCACGCCCCCGCTTCTGTTCACTGTCACCCTCTAAGGAGCTGCATGTCCCCGGTGGAAATCACCCCGGAGTTCAATCCGCTGCGTTCACCCTCCGATTACCGCCTGAATCGAATTGCGGGGCCCTCGAGCCTCGTGATCTTCGGCGTGACCGGAGACCTGTCGCGGAAGAAACTCATGCCCGCCGTCTATGACCTCGCCAACCGGGGCCTCTTGCCGCCTGGATTCGCTCTCGTCGGGTTCGCCCGCCGGGACTGGGACAACCAGGACTTCATGCAGGTCGTGCACGACTCCGTCAAGGAGTACGCCCGCACCGAGTTCCACGAGGATGTCTGGGCGCAGCTGGCGGAGGGAATCCGGTTCGTCCCGGGAACCTTCGACGACGACGCCGCCTTCGAACTCCTCAAGGAGACCATCGAGGAACTCGACCGGGAGCGGGGAACGATGGGCAACCACGCGTTCTACCTCTCGATCCCGCCCAAGGCATTCCCCCAGGTCACCGAGCAGCTGCGTCGCTCCGGCCTGGCCGAGCAGAAGAACGGACAGTGGCGCCGCGTCGTCATCGAGAAGCCCTTCGGCAGCGACCTGAAGACCGCCCGCGAGCTCAACGACGTCGTCGAATCGGTCTTCCCGGCCGACTCCGTCTTCCGCATCGACCACTACCTGGGTAAGGAGACGGTGCAGAACATTCTGGCGCTGCGCTTCGCGAACCAGTTGTACGAACCGATCTGGAACGCCAACTACGTCGACCACGTACAGATCACCATGGCCGAGGACATCGGTGTCGGCGGACGGGCCGGGTACTACGACGGCATCGGCGCGGCACGCGACGTGATCCAGAACCACCTCCTGCAGCTCCTGGCGCTCACCGCCATGGAGGAGCCGATCTCCTTCGACGCCGCGGACCTCCGCACCGAAAAGGAGAAGGTGCTCGCCTCCGTGCGGTTGCCGGAGGACCTGGCCACGGGCACCGCCCGCGGACAGTACGCCGGTGGCTGGCAGGGTGGCGAGAAGATCCTCGGCTTCCTCGAGGAAGACGGCATGAACCCGGAGTCGCTGACGGAGACCTACGCGGCCCTGCGCCTGGAGATCGACACCCGCCGCTGGTCCGGCGTGCCGTTCTACCTGCGCGCCGGCAAACGCCTGGGCCGCCGGGTCACCGAGATCGCCGTGGTGTTCAAGCGGGCTCCGCAGTACCTCTTCGAAAAGAGCCAGACCGCCGCGCTCGGTGAGAACGCCCTGGTGATCCGGGTGCAGCCCGACGAGGGCGTCACCATCCGGTTCGGCTCCAAGGTGCCCGGTGTCGGCATGCAGGTGCGCGACGTGACCATGGACTTCGGTTACGGCCACGCTTTCACCGAAGCCAGCCCCGAGGCCTACGAACGCCTGATCTTGGACGTCCTGCTGGGCGACCCGCCGCTCTTCCCCCGCCACGAAGAGGTCGAGCTATCGTGGAAGATCCTCGACCCCATCGAAGAATTCTGGGCAACCCAGGGTCAACCGGAACAATACCGACCCGGAACCTGGGGGCCCGCATCAGCCGACGAACTGCTGTCACGAGACGGCCGGAACTGGAGACGCCCATGATCGTCGATCTGCCGGACACCACCACGTCCAAGATTTCCAAGGCGCTCGTGCGCATCCGGGAAGAGGGCGGCGCTGTCGCCCTCGGCCGGGTGCTCACCCTCATCATCGCCGCCGAACTCGGCCACGAGGAAGAGGCCATCGAAGCAGCCAACGACGCGTCCCGGGAACACCCCATGCGCGTGATCGTCCTGTCGACCCAGCCCGACGGCGCCGCCGTCTGCGACCCGCGTGTCGACGCGGAGATCCGTGTCGGCGGAGACGCCGGCGCCAGCGAGGTCATCGTGCTGCGCGCCTACGGTGACGCCGCCAGCGACCCGGAGAGCCTGGTCACCGGCCTGCTGCTGCCCGACGCTCCCGTCGTGGCCTGGTGGCCCGGTGAGGCGCCTGAGGTGCCCGCCGAGTCGCCCCTTGGCCGCATCGCGTACCGTCGCATCACGGATGCGTCGGCGCAGGACGACCCGCAGGCCGCGCTCACCCGGATCTGCTCGACGTACCGCCCCGGCGACACCGACTTCGCCTGGACACGTCTGACGCTCTGGCGGGCCCAGCTCGCCGCGGTGCTGGACCAGCCTCCCTACGAGTCCATCACCGCCGTGTCCGTGACCGGGGCGGCCGACTCCCCCTCGACGACCCTGCTCGCGGCCTGGCTGCAGCTGCAGCTGCAGGTGCCCGTGGACTACGAACTCACCTCGGGTGAGAACTCGAACGGGATCCGCGGCGTGCACCTCACCCGCGCGTCCGGTGTCATCTCCCTGGAGCGCGAGGTCCCCGGAATCGCCACGCTGACCCAGCCGGGCCAGCCGGTGCAGGATCTCACGCTCAAGCGCCGCAGCCTGCGGGATTGCCTGAGCGACGAACTCCGCCGCCTCGACCCCGACGAACTGTACGGCGAGGTCATCACGCGTGGCCTGCCGCAGCTCACGGGCGCCACCACATCCACCGGAGGTCACTCATGACACACGACAGACGTGTACTCGTACACGACGACAAGGCGGCGCTCATCGAGTCCGTCGCCACGCGGTTCCTCACCAAGATGGCCGATATCCTGCACGAACAGGGCCACGCGCACGTGGTGCTCACCGGCGGAAGCGTCGGGACCGGGGTGCTGGAGGCCATCAACGCCTCCCCCGACCGCGACAGCGTGAACTGGTCCAAGATCGACGTCTGGTGGGGCGACGAGCGTTGGGTCCCCCGGGGCCATGCCGACCGCAACGAGGGGCAGGCCCGCGCGGCCCTGCTCGACCACATCGATATTCCGGCCGGCAACGTGCACGCGTTCCCCGCGTCCGACGAGGGTCTGGACATCGATGCGGCCTCGGATCGGTATGCGGCCGAGCTCAAGTCGATGGCCGCCCCTGAGTCGACGGTGCCGCAGTTCGACGTCACGTTCCTCGGCGTCGGTCCGGACGGACACATCGCTTCCCTGTTCCCGCACATGCAGGGTATCCGGGAGAACGACCTCACGGTCATCGCGGTGCTGAACTCGCCCAAGCCTCCGCCCGAACGTCTGAGCCTGACGCGCTGGGTGATCAACTCGTCCGAACGCATCTGGCTGGTGGTCTCCGGTTCCGACAAGGCCTCGGCCCTCGGCCTCGCCCTCGCCGGGGCCAGCCGTGACGAGGTGCCCGTTGCGGGCATCCGTGGCCGGCACTACACTGACTTCTTCGTGGACGGAGAGGCAGCCGCCGAGGTCCCGGAGAACCTGATCGAGCAGCCGCAGTAAGCGACTCCAGGCAGAACAAAAGCGCATCGGTTCCGAGGAACCGATGCGCTTTTGTGTTGCCTGCGCGCTGCGCGATGGGCCGTGGCCCACCTCAGTCAGTTGGTGGCGCTGAGCTTTCCGCGACGCACCCGGAGCTGCTGGAGTGCTTCCTCGAGGAGGGACTCGGCCTCTTCCTCCGTGCGACGCTCCTTGACGTAGGCCAGGTGGGTCTTGTACGGCTCGAGCTTGACCACCGACGGCGGGTTCTCCTTGTCCCGGCCAGCGGGCAGACCCGAGGACGGGCAGTCGATGGTGTCGGGGATTTCCTCGTCGGGCAGGTTCGCGGCGAAGTAACGCACCGTCTCATTGCCGAGGGCGTCCCAGTACGAGACCCGGATGCGATCGGCGTGGAAACCACGGTCCTGCTCGCCCATGGGGCCCGCTCCGACTCGCGAGCCGCGAATAGCGCTTCCGCCAGATGCCATTGTGTTCCTCCGCTTGAAAACTGTTCGGCTGGTTCAGGTTGTCTGCTGCTGGTCCGGTTTCGCCGTGGTTGACCGGATGCGACGGTGTCGCGAGCTGGTGCCGAAGCCTGGGGGCTACCGGCCCGGACCGCTGGGAAGCGGGCGGACGGCAGCCGTCAGGCTAGGCGCCGGTATCGAATTTGGTGATCAGACCGAGCACGACGATGCAGGAGATCCACAACACGGCCAGGATGATGGTGATGCGGTTGAGGTTCCGTTCGGCGACGCCGGAGGCGCCGAGGTTCGAGGTGACGCCGCCGCCGAACATGTCGGACAGCCCACCACCGCGCCCCTTGTGAAGCAAAATGAGCATAGTGAGCAGGAGGCTCGTAATACCGAGCAGAACCTGCAATACAACCTGGAGAATCTCCACGCGAAACCTTTCACAAAACGATGGGCGCTAGAGCTCCACCAAGACCACTGGCAATTATAGCCTGACGGCAAAACGAAACCCGCCGCACCCCCCGAGTGGGGGATGCAACGGGCGTTCGTTACAGTCCGACGTGCTTCTGGAACCGGACGATGCTCGAGAACTCGGTGATGTCGAGGCTCGCACCGCCGACCAGGGCGCCGTCAACGTTCGGTTCCTTCATGAAACCGGCGATGTTGACGCCCTTGACGGAACCGCCATAGAGGATCCGGGTCTTGTCCGCGACGTCCTGGCCGAGCACCTCGGCGAGGGTCGTCCGGAGCGCTGCAGCGACCTGTTCGGCCTGCTCGGGCGTTGCGGCCTGGCCGGAGCCGATGGCCCAGACCGGCTCGTACGCCACGACGATGTCAGCGGCGTTGTCGACACCCGCGAGGGCTGCCTTCAACTGTGCGACGGGAACGGCGCTGGGGCCGTGCAGCTCGAGGTCCGCGGCGGTTTCGCCGACGCAGATGATCGGAACCAGGTTGTGCTTCAACGCTGCGGTCACCTTGGCGGCGACGACCTCGTCGGTCTCGTTGTGCAGGGTGCGTCGCTCGGAGTGACCGATGAGCACGTACTGGCACTCGAGTGCGGCAAGGAACGCCGCCGAGATCTCGCCCGTGTAGGCGCCGGACTCCTGGGTGGAGACATCCTGTCCGCCGTACGCCAGCGGCAGCTTGTCGGCCGCCACGAGCGTCTGCACGCTGCGAAGGTCGGTGAAGGGCGGGAACACGGCAACCTCGGTGGAGGTGAAGTCGTGGCCGGCGTCCTTGAGGCTCCAGGCGAGCTTCTGGACGAACGCGATGGCCTGGAGGTGGTCCAGGTTCATCTTCCAGTTGCCCGCAATCAGTGGGACACGCGTGTTTACTGCCATCCGAGGACCTCCAGTCCTGGCAGTCGCTTGCCCTCGAGGAACTCGAGGCTGGCGCCACCGCCGGTAGAAATATGACCGAACTGGTCATCGTTGAAACCGAGGATGCGAACTGCGGCGGCGGAGTCTCCTCCACCGACGACGCTCAGTCCGTTGACCTCGGTCAGAGCGGCGGCAACCGTGCGGGTGCCGTCGGCGAAGGGTGCCAGCTCGAATACGCCCATGGGGCCGTTCCAGAAGACTGTCTTCGACTCACGGATGATCGCCGCGAACGCAGCGGCCGTGTCCGGTCCGATGTCCAGGCCCAGGCCGGCAGCGCCGAACGGGGTGTCCTCGATCTGATCGGCCGGCGTGGTGACGTATTCGGCGTCGGGCCCGAACTTGGAGGCCACGACGACGTCCGTCGGCAGCACGATCTTGACGCCGAGGCGCTCGGCCTCGGCGAGGTAACCGCGCACGGTTTCGATCTGGTCGACCTCGAGCAGGCTCGCGCCGACCTTGTGGCCCTGGGCCGCGAGGAAGGTGAAGAGCATGCCGCCGCCGATGAGCAGCGAGTTCACCCGCGGAAGCAGGTGGCCGATGACGCCGAGCTTGTCCGATACCTTCGAGCCGCCGAGGATCACCGTGTACGGCGCCTCCGGCTTCTCGGTGAGGCGGTCGAGCACGTCGAGTTCTGCTGCGATGAGCAGGCCGGCGGCGCTCGGCAGGATCTGAGCCAGGTCGAAGACGCTTGCCTGCTTGCGGTGCACGACGCCGAAGCCGTCGGAGACGAGGGCATCGCCGAGGGCGGAGAGCTCGGTGGCGAAAGCCACCCGCTCTGCGTCGACCTTGCTGGTCTCCCCCGCGTTGAAGCGGAGGTTCTCCAGAACGACGATGTCGCCGTCCGCCAGGGCCGCGACTGCGGCCTGGGCGGACTCGCCGACGGTGTCCGCTGCGAATGCCACGGGGGAACCGATCAGTTCAGCCAGGCGTGCCGCTACCGGCGCGAGGCTGTACTTGGGGTTGACCTGGCCGTCGGGGCGCCCGAGGTGAGAAACGATCACCAGACGGGCGCCCTGTTCGACCAAGGCCTTGAGGGTGGGCAGGGACGCCCGCACGCGGCCATCGTCGGTGATCTGGCCGTCTTTCAACGGAACGTTCAGATCACACCGAACGATGACGCGCTTGCCGTGGAGCGATCCCAGCGATTCGATAGTGCGAAGCGTCACTGCGAGTCCCCTAGTTAGAGACGCTCGGCGACGAACTCGGTGAGGTCAACCATGCGGTTGGAGTAGCCCCACTCGTTGTCGTACCAGGAGGACAGCTTGACCTGGTCGCCCAGGACGCGCAGCAGGCCGGCGTCGAAGATCGAGGAGTGCGGGTCGGTGACGATGTCGCTGGAGACGATCTCGTCCTCGGTGTACATCAGGATGCCCTTGAGGGGGCCCTCTGCTGCTGCCTTGTAGGCGGCCTTGATGGCCTCGACCGTGACCGGCTTCTCGGCGACGACGGTGAGGTCGGTGATGGAACCGGTGGGCACGGGTACGCGCAGGGCGAAGCCGTCAAGCTTGCCGGCGAGCTCGGGGAGCACGATGCCGAGGGCCTTGGCGGCACCGGTCGACGTCGGGATGATGTTGACCGCGGCGGCGCGGGCACGACGGAGGTCGCTGTGCGGGCCGTCCTGCAGGTTCTGGTCTGCGGTGTACGCGTGGATGGTGGTCATCAGGCCGCTCTTGATGCCGAAGTTGTCGTTGAAGACCTTGGCCAGGGGTGCGAGGCAGTTGGTGGTGCAGGAGGCGTTCGAGATGATGTCGAACTTCGCGGAGTCGTACGTCTCCTCGTTGACGCCCATGACGATCGTCGCAACGTCGCCGGTGGCGGGAGCGGAGACGATGACCTTCTTGGCACCGGCGGTGATGTGCTTGCGTGCATCGTCGGCCTTGGTGAAGCGACCGGTGGACTCGATCACGATGTCGACGCCCAGGGCGCCCCAGGGCAGGTTGGCCGGGTCGCGCTCGGCGAGAACCTTGATCGGCTTGCCGTTGACGAGGATCGAGTCGCCCTCGACGGAGACGGTGGCGTCCAGACGACCCGTGATGGAGTCGTATTTGAGGAGGTGGGCCAGCGTCTTGGTGTCGGTGAGGTCGTTGACCGCAACGATCTCGATGTCGCTGCCCTGGGCCAGTGCGGCGCGCAGGTAGTTGCGGCCGATGCGGCCAAATCCGTTAATGCCAATCTTTACAGACACGAATGACTCCTGTTATTGATGGCGCGTGTGGCGCCGGTGGTGGGGATGAAAAAAGCGAAAGTGGGGGTCGGCCGGTGGGCCGATGAGCGCTACGAGAGTAGCAGCAGGCCGTTGGTCTTCTCCCGGGCGGCGAGGAAGCGGGCCTGCACGTTTTCCCAGTCGACGATGTTCCAGAACGCCTTCACGTAGTCGGCACGGACGTTCTGGTAGTCGAGGTAGTACGCGTGCTCCCAGACGTCGAGCATGAGCACGGGAACGGTGCCGGCAGCGAAGTTGGCCTGCTGGTCGAAGAACTGCTGGATGATCAGGCGCTGCCCGATCGAGTCCCAGGCGAGCACCGACCAGCCGGAGCCCTGTACCCCCATCGCGGTCGCCGCGAAGTGGGCCTGGAATTTGTCGAAGGAACCGAAGAAGTCGTCGATCGCGCTGGCGAGTTCGCCGACGGGCTTGTCTCCGCCGTTCGGCGACATGTTGGTCCAGAAGATCGAGTGGTTGACGTGTCCGCCGAGGTTGAACGCGAGGTCCTTCTCCAGCTTGTTGACGTAGCCGAGGTTGCCGGAATCGCGGGCATCCGCCAGCTGGGCCAGCGCCGTGTTCGCGCCGGTCACGTACGCCTGGTGGTGCTTGCTGTGGTGGAGTTCCATGATGGTGCCGCTGATGCTCGGCGCGAGAGCCGAGTAGTCGTAAGCCAGTTCAGGCAGGGTGTATTCGGCCATAGCTCATATCTCCTCATTTATGTGGCGGCGGCAAGATTTCTCCCGCCACCTGCACTGTAAGTGACCTTTTTAGTCTACTCAGGTGGATAGGGGACGTTAGTCCCTCACACGTCGTCGAGGTCGGCGGGCAGGTTCGCGTCGGTGCCCGGGATCCCGAGGTCGACGGCCTTCTTGTCGGCCATGGCGAGCAGCCGGCGGATGCGTCCGGCGACGGCGTCCTTCGTCATGGGCGGGTCGGCGTGATGGCCGAGTTCGTCGAGGCTGGAGTCGCGGAACGACAGTCGCAGCTCCCCCGCATACCGCAGGTGCTCGGGGATGTCGTCACCGAGGATCTCCATGGCCCGGTCCACGCGGGCGCAGGCAGCGACGGCGGCCTGCGCGGAGCGGCGGAGATTGGCGTCGTCGAAGTTGACGAGGCGGTTGGCGGTGGCGCGCACCTCGCGGCGCTGCCGGAGGGCCTCCCAGTTGAGCACGGTCTCCTGGGCGCCCATCTGCACGAGCATGGCGCCGATAGCGTCACCGTCACGGATGACGACGCGGTGCACACCGCGCACCTCGCGGGCCTTCGCGACGATGCCGAGGCGTCCGGCGGCTCCCACGATGGCCATGGCGGCCTCGTTGCCCGGGCAGACGACCTCGAGCGCGGCGGAGCGGCCGGGATCGGTCAGCGAGCCGGCCGCGAGGAACGCACCGCGCCAGACGGCCGCGATCTCGTCCTTGGACCCGGTGGTCAGTCGGTTGGGCAGGCCGCGGATGGGGCGGCGTCGGGCGTCGAGCAGGCCGGTCTGGCGCGCGAGGGTTTCGCCGCCCTCGAGCACGCGCACGAGGTAGTGGTTGGTGCGCCGCAGGCCGGAGGCCGTGATCACGGAGACGTCGCTGCGGACGCCGTAGAGCTCGGCGAGGTCCTTCCGCACCCGTCGGGCCAGCAGGGCTGTGTCGAGTTCCGACTCGATGGCGATGCGGCCGGAGATCATGTGCAGACCGCCGGAGAAACGCAGGATCGTGGCTAGTTCTGCCGCCCGAACCGTGGTCTTCGAAACCTCGACGCGTGCTAATTCATCTTTGACGTCGATGGTGAGTGCCAATCGTCATTTCCATTCTGTTGTTCGGGCCTGCCGTCGTGGTCGACGGCGGGCCTGCCGTTATTCTCGTCCGAGGTCGCGGTGCTTGAGGCTCACCGCGACGCCGGGAAATTCTTGGAGCAGCCCGGCCAGTTCCCGTGCCATGGCCACCGAGCGGTGCTTGCCACCCGTGCAGCCGATGGCGATGGTGGCGTGACGTTTGTTCTCCCGCTGGTATCCGGCCAGGACCGGGCGCACGGCGGCGGCATACGCGTCGATGAACTCCCGCGCGCCTTCCTGGCCGAGCACGTAGTCGCTGACCTCGGGGTCGAGGCCGGTGTGCGGGCGCAGCTCGGGGATCCAGAACGGGTTGGGCAGGAAGCGGGCGTCGGCGACCATGTCGACGTCGGTGGGGAGACCGTACTTGAAGCCGAAGCTCATCACGGTGAGGTGCAGCCCGGCCGCGTTCTCGGCGGCGAAGCGCTCCGTGATGGTGGTGGCCAGCTGGTGGATGTTGAGGTCGGAGGTGTCGATAACGATGTCGCAGGACTCGCGGACGACGGCCAGGCGGGTGCGCTCGGCGGAGATCCCGTCGAGGATGGTGCCCTCCCCCTGCAGCGGGTGCGGCCGGCGCACCGCCTCGAACCGGCGTACAAGTACATCGTCACGCGCCTCAAGGAAGATCACCCTGACCTGGGTGCCGCTGCGAAGCGCCTGGACGAGTTCTTGGAAATCGCCGAAGAAATCCCGGCCGCGGATGTCGACGACGGCGGCGATCTTGGGCAGGTTCGTTCCGGCCCGGCCGACGAGCTCGACCAGCGGTCGGAGCATCTGCGGCGGCAGGTTGTCGACGACGTACCAGCCGAGATCCTCCAGCGCGTTCGCCACGGTCGATCGTCCGGCGCCGGACATGCCCGTGACGATGAGCATCTCCTGCTTCTGGGTCTCCGTGCTCATGCTGGATTGCGCCTTCGGTCGAAGTGAGTGAATGTCCAGCTTATCGACCGGTGACGCGCTCAGGCGCGCAGATGCCGGTGGATACCCTCCGCTAGGGCCGGACCGATGCCGCGGATCTCGGCGATGGAGTCCACCGACGCCTCCCTGAGCTTGGCGACCGAACCGAAGTGAGCCAGCAGGACCTTGATCCGCGCGGGGCCCAGGCCCGGGATCTCGCCCAGGATGGTGTTGATGTCACGTTTGCGCCTCGCCCGCTGGTGAGTGATCGCAAAACGGTGGGCTTCGTCTCGGATCCGCTGGATGAGGAACAGGGCGTCGCTGTTGCGGGGCAGGATGACCGGGTAGTCGGAGTCCGGCAGCCAGATCTCCTCGAGCCGCTTGGCGATGCCGCACAGGGTGATGCCCTCGACCCCGGATTCCCGGAGGGCGCGCGCCGCCGCGGCGACCTGCGGCTGGCCGCCGTCCACGATGAGCAGGTTCGGCTGGTAGCGGAATTTCTTCCGTTTCGCCGCTCCGCCGCTGCCGGTCGCGTCCTCTGCCTCGTCCGGGGAGGGAGCTTCGGCGGGAGGGGTGAGACCGGCCGCCTCGCCGTCGACCGTGATGACCCCGCCCGTCGGCAACGCCTCCGGGGTGCTGCCGTCCGGCACCAGGTAGGCCAGCCGCCTGGTGAGCACCCGGTAGAGCGAGTCGGTGTCATCGGTCGACTCCGGCACCCCGAACCGGCGGTACTCGTCCTTGCGCGGCAGGCCGTCTTCGAAGACCACCATGGAGGCGACGATGTTCGTGCCGCCGAGGTGGGAAACGTCGTAGCACTCCATGCGCAGCGGCGCCGAGTCCATACCGAGGGCCTCCTGCAGGTCCTCCAACGCCTTCGACCGTGCAACGAAGTCCGAGCTGCGCCGGGTCTTGTAGAGCATCAGCGCCTGCTTCGCGTTCTGGGTGGCCGTGGCGAGCAGCGCCGCCTTCTCGCCGCGCTGGGCGGCCACGAGCCGCACCTTGCGGTTCGCGATGCCACCCAGCCAGCCCTCGAGCGCGTCGGCGTCGTCGGGCAGTTCCGGCACCACGATCTCCCGGGGTGGCCTGGAGTCGCCCGTGTAGGCGGTCTGCATGATCGAGTCGATCAGCTCGCTCATGCTCAGGTCGAGTTCCTTGTCGACGACCCAGCCGCGCACACCGCGGATGCGTCCGCCGCGCACGATGAACAGCTGCACGGCCGCCGCCAGTTCGTCCTGCTCGATCGCGAACAGGTCGATGTCGACGTTGTCCCGCAGTACGACTGCGCTCTTCTCGAGCACGGCGTCGAGCGCCTTGACCTGGTCGCGACGCCGGGCGGCCAGCTCGTAGTCCTGGGCGAGCGAGGCCTGCTTCATCTGCGCCGTCAGGCTGTTGATGAGCTTGCGATCCTGGCTGCCCATGAAGCTCACGAAGCCGTTGACGATCGTGCGGTGCTCCTCGATGCTGACCGTGCCAGAGCAGGGTCCGAAGCAGCGACCGATCTGACCGGCGAAGCAGGGTTTGCCCGACTGCATGGCGCGCTTGTAGTTGGCGTTGTTGCAGGTGCGGATCGGGAACGCCTTGAGCATCAGGTCGATCGTCTCGTGCACGGCCCAGACCTTGGGGTACGGACCGAAGTACCGCGCGCCCTTGATTCCCGTGGTGCGCGTCACCAGGGCTCGCGGGGCCTCGTCGGCCAGCGTCACCGCGAGGTAGGGGTAGGACTTGTCGTCCTTGAACTGGACGTTGAACGGCGGATCGAACTCGTTGATCCAGGTCCACTCCAGCTGTAGGGCCTCGACCTCGGTGCCGACGGTCGTCCATTCGACGCTGGTCGCCGTGGTGACCATCCGGCGGGTGCGCTCGTGCAGGCTGCTGAGCGGCGCGAAATAGTTGCTCAGCCGGGCCCTGAGGTTCTTGGCCTTGCCCACGTAGAGCACCCGCCGGGAGGCGTCACGGAACCTGTACACACCGGGTTCGGTGGGAATCTCCCCCGGTTTGGGGCGATAGCTCAGTGCGTCAGACATTGTGTTCCTCTGCCTACCGTGCGGCGAGGACCTCCTTCAGGAACATTCCGGTGTGACTTTTCTTGACCGAGGCGACGTGCTCGGGGGTGCCGGTGGCGAGCACCTTGCCGCCGCCGGAGCCGCCCTCTGGACCGAGGTCGATGACCCAGTCCGCCGACTTGATCACGTCGAGGTTGTGCTCGATCACGATCACGGTGTTGCCCTTGTCGACGAGGCTGTTCAGCACCAGCAAGAGCTTACGCACGTCCTCGAAGTGCAGGCCGGTGGTGGGCTCGTCGAGGACGTAGACGCTGCGCCCGTTGGAGCGGCGCTGCAGTTCGGTGGCCAGCTTGACCCGCTGGGCCTCGCCGCCCGAGAGGGTCGTGGCACTCTGGCCCAGCCGCACGTAGCCCAAGCCCACCTCGACCAGGGTCTTGAGGAAACGATGGATCGCCGAGATCGGCTCGAAGAACTCGGCCGCCTCGCTGATCGGCATGTCCAGGACCTCGGCGATGTTCTTGCCCTTGTAGTGCACGGTGAGGGTGTCGCGGTTGTAGCGCGCTCCCCCGCAGACCTCGCAGGCCACGTACACGTCGGGCAGGAAGTTCATCTCGATCTTGATGGTGCCGTCGCCGGAGCACGCTTCGCAGCGGCCACCCTTGACGTTGAAGCTGAACCGGCCGGGCAGGTAACCGCGCGCCTTGGCCTCCATGGTCTCGGCGAACAGTGTGCGGATCTTGTCGAAGACCCCGGTGTAGGTGGCGGGGTTGGAGCGGGGCGTGCGCCCGATCGGGGCCTGGTCGACGTGGATGACCTTGTCGAGCTGGTCGAGACCGGTCACCTTGCTGTGCTTCCCTGGCAGCTTGCGGGCTCCGTTGAGCCGGTTCGCGAGCACCCGGTAGAGCACATCGTTGACCAGGGAGGACTTGCCGGATCCGCTCACGCCGGTGACGGCGGTGAAGACGCCCAGCGGGAACTTGACGGTGACCTTGCGGAGGTTGTTCGCCTCGGCGCCGACGACAGTGATCTCCCGCTCGGGGTCGAGCGGGCGACGGGTCGCCGGCGTGGCGATGGACTTGCGGCCGGACAGGTAGTCGGCGGTGAGCGAGCCGGTGTTGGTGAGCAGGTCCGCATACGAGCCGGAGTGCACCACGTGGCCGCCGTTGACGCCGGCGCCCGGTCCGATGTCCACGACCCAGTCGGCCGTCTTGATGGTGTCCTCGTCGTGTTCGACGACGATGAGGGTGTTGCCGAGGTCGCGCAGGGCCACCAACGTCTCGATCAGGCGCCGGTTGTCGCGCTGGTGCAGGCCGATGCTGGGTTCGTCGAGCACGTAGAGCACACCCGTCAGGCCCGACCCGATCTGGGTGGCCAGGCGGATGCGCTGCGCCTCGCCGCCGGAGAGCGTGCCGGCGGCGCGGGCCAGACTCAGGTAGTTCAGGCCCACCCGCAACAGGAAGTCCAGACGCACCTTGATCTCGCGCAGTACCTGGGCGGCGATGGTCTTCTCACGGTCGGTCAGCTCGAGCTTGTCCATGAAGTCGCGGGCCGCGCTGAGGCTGAGGCTGCAGATGTCGGCGATGCTCATGTCGTGCACGAGCACGGCGAGGACCTCGGGCTTGAGCCGGGTTCCGTCGCAGACCGGGCAGGCGACCTCGCGCAGGTATTCTCCCCAGCGCTGGCGCTGGGAGTCGGTCTCGGCCTGGAGGAACTGGCGTTCGATGTAGGGAACAACGCCCTCGAAGCCGGAGGTGTAGCTCATCTCCCGGCCGTAGCGGTTCTTCCACTTGACCTTGACCTCGAAGTTGTCGCCGCGCATGACGGCGGTGCGCACCTCCTCGCTCAGCTTCTTCCACGGGGTGGTGAGCTTGAACTTGAGATCGCGGGCCAGGCCGTCGAGAAGCTTCTCGTAATACTGGAAGAGGCCCTTGCCCTGGGTGGTCCAGGGCAGCACGACACCCTCCGCGATGCTGAGATCGGGGTCGCCCAGGAGCAGGTCCTCGTCGACCGACATGCGCGTGCCCAGGCCGGAGCACTCAGGGCAGGCGCCGAACGGGGCGTTGAAGGAGAAGGTGCGGGGTTCGATCTCGGTCAGTTGCACCGGGTGGTTGTTCGGGCAGGACAGCTTCTCGGAGTAGCTCTGCCAGGCCTCGTCGCCGGTGAGGTCGACGAAGTTGATCTGCACGAGCCCGTCGGTGAGCTTGAGGGCAGTCTCCAGCGAGTCGGTGAGCCTGCTGAGCAAGTCGGGGCCGGCAACCAGGCGGTCGACGACGACGGAAATGTCGTGCTTGAGCTGCTTCTTGAGGATCGGCGGTTCGTTGAGCTGGATCTGGGTGCCGTCGACCATGGCGCGGGAGTACCCGCCGGCGGCGAGCTCCTTGAACAGGTCGACGAATTCGCCCTTCTTCTGCGAGACGACGGGGCTGAGAATCTGGTAGCGCACCCCGGTCTCGAGCTCCATGAGCTGGTCGGCGATCTGCTGCACGGTCTGGGACTGGATGACCTCACCGCAGACGGCGCAGTGCGGCACGCCGATGCGCGCCCAGAGCAGGCGCATGTAGTCGTAGATCTCGGTGATGGTGCCCACCGTGGACCGCGGGTTGCGGTTGGTGGACTTCTGGTCGATGGACACCGCGGGGCTGAGGCCCTCGATGAAGTCGACGTCGGGCCGGTCGACCTGACCGAGGAACTGGCGGGCGTATGCGGACAGCGACTCGACGTAGCGTCGTTGCCCCTCCGCAAAAATGGTATCGAAGGCGAGCGATGACTTGCCCGACCCCGATAGACCTGTGAACACCACGAGCGAATCGCGCGGGATGTCCAGGTTGACGTTGTGCAGATTGTGCACGCGAGCACCACGGACGCTGAGTTGAGAGCCGTGCTCTACCTCTGAAATTGACACCATTCGAGTCTATGCAGTGCCACCGACACTCCAGTGCCACCCGGGCGCCGCCCGGGCCCTACCCGGGCTCCAGCAGGGCCCGGGCGGCCCGGGCGGGCCCGATCAGGCCAGGTGCCCGGCCTTCTCCATCTGGCGGAGTTCGCGCTTGAGTTCGGACACCTCGTCGCGCAGGCGACCGGCCAACTCGAACTTGAGTTCGCCGGCTGCCTCGAGCATCTGGGCGTTGAGGTCGGCGATGATCGACTCGAGGTCGTTGGCGCCGTTCGCGGCCAGGCCCTTGCGCATTGAGGGGGTGGGACTGCGGCGCCTGGCGTCGCGACCGGCCAGGAGTTCTGCCGTGTCGGCCTCCTCGCGCGCGAGCACATCCGTGATGTCGGCGATGCGCTTGCGGAGCGGCGTCGGGTCGATCCCGTGCAGGGTGTTGTACTCCACCTGCTTCTCGCGCCTGCGGTCGGTCTCGTCGATGGCCCTGGCCATCGAGTCGGTGATCCGGTCGGCGTACATGTGCACCTCCCCGGACACGTTCCGGGCCGCACGGCCGATGGTCTGGATCAGCGAGGTCGACGAGCGCAGGAAGCCTTCCTTGTCGGCGTCGAGGATGGCCACCAGGGAGACCTCTGGCAGGTCGAGGCCCTCGCGAAGCAGGTTGATGCCCACCAGCACGTCGTAGACGCCCTGGCGCAGTTCGGTGAGCAGCTCCACCCGGCGCAGGGTGTCGACGTCGGAGTGCAGATACCGCACCCGCACGCCGGCCTCGGTGAGGAAGTCGGTGAGCTCCTCGGCCATCTTCTTGGTCAGCGTGGTGACGAGCACGCGCTCGTTGAGCCCGACGCGCACCCGGATCTGCTCGAGCAGGTCGTCGATCTGGCCGGCGGAGGGCTTGACGATGATTTGCGGGTCGACGAGTCCGGTCGGGCGGATGATCTGCTCGACGATGCCGTCGGCGATGCCCATCTCGTATTTACCCGGCGTGGCGGAGAGGTACACGGTCTGGCCGACCCGGTCCTTGAACTCGTTCCACTTCAGCGGCCGGTTGTCCAGCGCGCTCGGCAGGCGGAAACCGTGCTCGACGAGGGTGCGCTTCCGGGATGAGTCGCCCTCGTACATGGCGCCGATCTGCGGCACGGTGACATGGGATTCGTCGATGACGACGAGGAAGTCGTCGGGGAAGTAGTCCAGCAGGCAGTGGCCGGGCTCCCCCGCGCTTCGCCCGTCGATGTGCCGGGAGTAGTTCTCGATGCCGGAGCAGAACCCGATCTGCTCCATCATCTCCAGGTCGAACGAGGTGCGCATCCGCAGGCGTTGCGCCTCCAGCAGCTTGCCCTCGCGTTCCAGCTGGCCGAGGCGTTCGGCCAGTTCCTCCTGGATAGTGCCCATGGCGCGCTGCATGACATCCGTGCTGGCTACGTAGTGCGAACCGGGGAAGACCGAGACGGCGTCGAGCTTCTTGACGACGTCGCCGGTGAGCGGATGCAGGCTGTACAGCGCCTCGATCTCGTCACCGAACATTTCGATGCGGATGGCGAGTTCTTCGTACATCGGGATGATCTCGATGGTGTCGCCGCGCACCCTGAAATGGCCGCGGGAGAAGTCGATGTCGTTGCGCTGGTACTGCATGGCCACGAACTTGCGGATCAGCCAGTCCCGGTCGACCTTCTGGCCGACCTGCAGGGCAACCATGGCCTCGAGGTAGCCCTCCGGTGTGCCGAGGCCGTAGATGCAGGAGACCGTGGAGACGACGATGACGTCGCGACGGCTGAGCAGCGAGTTGGTTGTGGAGTGCCGGAGCCGCTCCACCTCTTCGTTGATCGACGAGTCCTTCTCGATGAAGGTGTCCGTCTGTGGAACGTAGGCCTCCGGCTGGTAGTAGTCGTAGTAGGAGACGAAGTACTCGACGGCGTTGTTGGGCATCAGCTCACGGAACTCGTTGACGAGCTGGGCCGCCAGGGTCTTGTTGTGCGCGAGGACGAGCGTCGGACGCTGCACTTGCTCGATCAACCACGCCGTAGTGGCGGACTTACCGGTGCCGGTGGCTCCGAGCAGAACGATGTCGGTCTCACCGGCGTTGATGCGGCCGGCCAGCTCGGCGATGGCACCAGGTTGGTCACCGCTGGGGGTGTATTCGCTCACGACCTCGAACGGGTGAACGGAACGGGTAGCTTCCATGCTTCCAGTCTAAGGAGCACCACCGACACTCGGGTCGGCCGCCGCCCCTGCCGCCTCCGGGTGGGCGTCGTGATGCGAGCGCAGCTTGCGTTTCCAGAGCCTGTCCACCTGGCTCAACGTGGCATCGAGGGACCCGGTCGAGTCGATGACGGCGTCGGCCACGGCGAGGCGCTCGTCGTCGCCGGCCTGCGCTGCAATGCGGCTTCGGGCGTCGGCTTCGTTCATGCCGCGGAGCTCCACCATGCGGCGCACCCGGGTCTCGGCATCCGCGTGCACGACCACGATGAGGTCGAAAGGGTGGCCGACGGAGGCCTCGACCAGCAGGGGCACGTCGTAGACCACGACGACGTGCGGGTTGGCCCGCTCCGCCACGTCGATGGCCTGCGCGGACAGGGCCCGCACGGCGGGGTGCACGATCTGGTTGAGCAGGTTGAGCGCCGCCGGGTTGCCGAAGACGATCGCGCCGAGGGCGGCCCGGTTGAGGCTGCCGTCGGTGTTGGCGACCTCGTCGCCGAAGACCTCGATCACGTGCGCCAGCGCAGCCGTGCCCGGTGCGACGGCCGCCCTGGCCAGCTGGTCGGCGTCGATCACCACGGCTCCGTGCTCGCCGAAGCGCTTGGCCACGGTGCTCTTCCCCGATGCGATCCCGCCGGTCAATCCAATCAAGTACACGGCCCCATGCTAACGAACGCACCGGAACGTGGGCCGTGGGCCCCGCCGCTGTGGGTGAACGTGCAGGAGGGGAATGACCCGTGGTTCTGCACCGGCCGCGTCTGTTAACCGGCACAGGCCGGACCCCGAAGGGTCCGGCCTGGTCGACCCCGGCCTGAGCCGGAGGGATACTGCTAGTTGTTGCTGCTGAGCTTCTCGCGCAGGGCGGCAAGCGCCTCGTCGTCGGCGAGGGTGCCGGCTCCGGCGGTCTCGCTGGAGAACGAGTTGCCAGCGGCGGACGCGACGTCGCCGGGGGCGATGATCTCGTCGTTCGCGGATGCGACCTGCTTCTTGTGAGCTTCCCAGCGAGCCTGGGCTGCAGCGTAGTCCTGCTCCCACTTCTCGCGCTGGGTCTCGAAGCCTTCGCGCCACTCGTTGGTCTCCGGGTCGAAGCCCTCGGGGTACTTGTAGTTGCCCTGGTCGTCGTACTCGGTGAGCATTCCGTAGAGCGCCGGGTCGAACTCGGTACCCTCGGGGTCGACACCGTCGTTGGCCTGCTTGAGGCTCAGCGAGATGCGGCGACGCTCCAGGTCGATGTCGATGACCTTGACGAAGACCTCGTCGCCGACCGAGACAACCTGCTCGGCGAGCTCAACGTGCTTGCCGGACAGCTCGGAGATGTGCACGAGGCCCTCGATGCCCTCTGCGACGCGAACGAACGCACCGAAGGGAACGAGCTTGGTGACCTTACCCGGTGCAACCTGGCCGATGGCGTGGGTGCGGGCGAAGACCTGCCACGGGTCTTCCTGCGTGGCCTTGAGCGACAGGGAGACGCGCTCGCGGTCCAGGTCGACCTCGA